>Ga0114995_10000033_pt1 | contig 77275 bp, 72 predicted proteins | sample ArcticOcean_MG_C_11_FD_87038 | JGI IMG/M metagenome (GOLD analysis project Ga0114995, IMG submission 87038) | Marine microbial communities from western Arctic Ocean - ArcticOcean_MG_CB2_154 | ecosystem: Environmental > Aquatic > Marine > Oceanic | place: Arctic Ocean: Canada Basin | collected... | reverse complement strand
TGCTGCAACTCAAGGAAGGTCTTTTTGGATGATTGATGATTTAACACCAATGCATCAATTAACGTCTAGCCTTGTGCAAGAAGATGTTATTTTATTTAAACCTCAAGATAGTTACAGAATGGGTGGTGGAAATGGAAGAACATCTAAAACTGAAGGCACAAATCATCCTGGTGGAGTTGCCATCAATTATTTCATCAAAGAAAAAGATGCTAAAGAACCTGTATCTCTTCAAATCTATGACAGTAATGATGTCTTAATTAAAACCTTTAGCACAGAACAAAATAAGGAGAAAAAAGAGGCGAAGTTAACCCTAGAAAATGGCAATAATATTTTTTATTGGGACATGATGTATCCTGGTGCAGAAAAAGTAAAAGGAATGATTTTATGGTGGGCTTCTTTAAATGGACCAATGGCATTGCCTGGAAATTATAAAGTAACCTTAACTATGGGAGAAACTTCAAAATCTCAAAACTTTACGATTTTAAAAAATCCTATTTCTGAAACTAACTTAGCAGATGCAACGGCTCAATTTGATTTTATTAATGATATCAATACAAAAGTAACTGAGATTCATAAAGCATTGAAGAACGTAAAAAAAGTAAGAGTTCAGGTAACAGCGTTGCAAAAATCAATAAAAGATAAAGAGAAGCATACAGAGTTATTAGACTATGCAGCTAGTTTATTAAAGGAAATGACCGTTGTTGAAGAAACCTTATACCAGACGAAAAGTAAAAGTGGACAAGACCCATTAAATTTCCCAATTAGATTGAATAACAAATTGGCGCATTTAAATTCATTAACTAGAATTGGTAGTTATGCTCCAACACAGCAAGCCATAGATTTTAAAAATGAAATTAATAAAGAGATTGATAAAGAATTATCAAAGCTCTACGACTTATTTAACAACAAAGTGAAAGTCTTAAATAAAAAAGTAAAAGACAGTCAGATTGATTTAATTCAGCTAGACTAGTTCATTAATCAAAAACAATAAAAAAAAGCGACCGGTGGTCGCTTTTTTTTTAAAATAAGATGACTGAAACTCTCGAAGTCACTTAATTTTAATCATATTATTTCATATTCTTATTAGAAACATAAATTCCGTAAATAAAGCCTGCAATTACCTTACTTGAAAAGAAACGTTTCCATTGCTCGTTGCTAAAGTTTTTATCAGAAACTGCTTCCCAATTGCCAGAGACAAGATCTGAGAAACTGTTAAAGCATAAAGATATTATTGTAATCAGGACAACAAATACAGCTCCAACTTTCATAACATTGGACCAAAAGGCTGCTTTTTTAATATTTTTAGATAATCCCATCTACTGTAGTTTTTTATTGTTTTGATGACGATCATGATCACGTTTTGTTTTGATGTCTAATTTATTTTCAAAAGATTCTTGAAGATTTATGCCTGTCTGATTTGCCAAACATAAGACCACAAACAACACATCTGCCAATTCTTCTCCCAAATCTTTTCCTTTGTCCGATTCTTTTTCAGATTGCTCACCATATCTTCTTGCTATAATTCTAGCTACTTCTCCTACTTCTTCTGTAAGTTGAGCCATATTGGTTAGCTCATTAAAATAACGAACGCCATGGTTCTGAATCCAATCGTCTACTTGTTGTTGTGCGTTTTGAATACTCATTATTTTTCTATGATTTATGAATGCCAAATATACCTAACTAATTTTTTATGCTTAAAATAAAAGATGAATTAAGTATTCTAATCATCAATATTTGTGAAAATATATGAATTAATATGGTAGAGAACTCTCAAAAAAAATAATTTAACCTTTTTTATAAACATATGTTTGTGGGTGTTTAAGCTGCTTAGGTTTTTAATCTTACGATTTAAGCCATTGAACGATTATAAAAATTCCTTCATCGAAACATTAAAAACGAATATAACAAGTTGACTATTTTTGGTGTGTGATCCCTAAAGTTAGAAGAAAAATAAAAAAATCCTTTTTTAAAAAGGACCCAGATTGTAGCAACTATTTGCCTAGTTGTTACTCAGTCCTTTTTAATGATTATTGTAAAAATGTTGACCCTTTCAAACAGGCAAATAACAAAGTCTCCTTCTTTAATGAATTTGAATTTGGAGCTTCTTCAAAAACAATGGAAAAGAAGTTAGGAGAACCTCTATTTACTAAAATTCAAGATTCTGTAAAGATTTCAATAACAAAAAGGAAGATAGCAGGGTTCAAATTTGTTTTCAAATTATACTTCATAGAAGATCAGTTAGTTCATTTTGAGTCTGAATGTAGAAATAACTCTAAAACTCTTCAAAAAGCATTATTAGATACGGTCATTCAAAAACACAACTGTGATCTAGAAGTTTTTTCTTTTAATCAAAATTGTGCAGTTAAAGTGACTAAGATATTTAACGTACGTGTACAGTTTTTTAGCATTAATAGAAAACATATTGAAATGATGAAAAGCTTTAAAGAAAAAAACTCTATTGATTACTCTATCAATGAAATTTTTAATTTATCTGAAGTACTAATAAATCAGTATATTTAAAAAATCATTTCTTGAGATTTCTCTAGCTCCTAAACTTGCTAAATAATCATTATAAACCTGACAATCAATCAATTTATATAGATTAGATTGTACTAAATAAATAAACGCAACTTTTGAAGCATTGGAAACTTTAGTAAACATACTTTCCCCACAAAAAACAGTGCCAATTTCTATTCCATACAAACCTGCTACTAAAACTTTTTTATCACAATTTACACCTCTGTAATCTATATCTGGAAGCCATATCTCTATTGACTTTGCATACCCTTGTTTATGAAGTTCTATATACGCCTGTTCCATTTCATCTGTAATCCAAGTTCCAAAACCATCTTTACGCACTGTATTTTTACAATGAAAAATTACTTCCTCAAAAGCTTCATTTTCAGTAATGATAAACTCATTTTTTCTAAGAACTTGTTGCATAGATTTAGAAATCTTTAATTCCTTTGGAAATAAAACCATTCTTTCTGGAGGACAATACCAAACAATTGGTTCATTTTTAGAATACCAAGGGAAAATTCCTTGTTGATATGCTTGTATTAATCTTTCTGGAGATAAATCTCCACCTAGAGCAATAACACCATCTTTATTAGCAGTTTTATAGTCTGGAAATTCTATTTTTTCGGAAAGCCAAATCATATGATCATATATTTAAAATAACAGGATTCCAATTATATAAATAAGACTTCCAACAAACATTGCAATTAATGTGTAGGGTAAAATTTCTTTGGCTTTTAATTTAGTAATACCTAAAAGTGGTAAGGCCCAAAATGGCTGAAGCATATTGGTAATTTGATCTCCATAGGCCAATGCCATAATTACCTTTTCTAAAGGCACCCCTAGCTTTAATGCAGATTCTATAATTATGGGACCTTGTATAACCCATTGACCACCTCCGCTTGGTACAAAAATATTTACCAAACCAGCACTAAAAAAGGTAACTAATGGCAATGTTGTTGCTGTAGAGATAGACACAAAAAAGTTTGAAATTTGAGTAACCATTCCGCTAGAACTCATAATACCCATAATTCCAAAATACAAAGGAAACTGAATAAGAATTCCAGAAATATCGGCAATTGATTCCCCAATTGCATTGGTAAACTTTTTAAAACTACCATGTAAAATAATTCCCAAACCTAACATCAAAAAATTAATAAGGTTTGGAGTAATTTTTAATACTTTAATATCATCTATATATTGGCAAAAAAAAGCTATAATGATAAGTAACCCAAATGCTCTAGCTAAAATTTTTGAATTGTCTAATTTATCAGCCTTGCTTATTATTATTTCTTCTTCATGATGCATTTTATACTCAGGTAAATTTATTTCTGTTGGTTCTGATCTCTTTCCTAATAGATAAAATAATACTGTAATCACAACAACTATAGAAGAAAAAATTATGAGATTAGAACTATTAAAAATGGTCTGATTAAAATTTATTGCTGAAGGAATTTGAGATACTATTTCTAAAGATGATGAATTTTTCATAATACTAGAAAGATGTCCAACTTCATTTATTTTTATTGGAGCAGATCCTGAAATTCCTCCATGCCAGACCATCATTCCCATATATCCTGAAGCACCAATAATTGGGTAATTTAACTTTATGTTGTTGCTATATGCATGTTCTGCAACTTTACGTGCTAATAAGGCTCCAAAGATGAGTCCTAAACCCCAATTAAAAAAAGCTACTAACATCGTTAAGCAGGCAACAATAGCAGCACTTGTTGCAGTATTGTTACAATACCTTGTAATTTTCATTATTAAGTTACTAATTGGCTTACTTAACACCAATACGTGACCTAATACTAAAATCAGCATCATTTGATAGGCAAATTCTAATAAAGAACTAGACCAAATTCCTTTTTCCCAATATTGTAATATATCTACTGTATAGCCTACAAAACCTATTGTATCTGGCTTTGTGAAAAGTAATGCTAAGAAAATAGTAAGAATGGTTAATAGAACAGCAATTGTAAAAGGTGATGGAAGGTATTTATTAAAAATGGCTTCAACTGCTTTCGAAATGTTCATTTAGTTTTATTTAGTGGCTAAAATATAAAGAAAAGTTAATTATTTACTTTTCTATTCATAAAGAGATTTTTACTTCTTATTTTTGTAGCCCCTTAGGATATGAAAAAAAAGAAATCTAAAACAAAATTATTACATCAATATTACAGCTATACTGGCTTCTATAACTTCGTAGGTAATAGTTTAAAAAAAGCAGCAACCCCAGTAATCTTTATTATTGTAGGGCTATATTTAATTAACGAATATGTATTTACTATAGATGATGGATTGCTGTTTCTAACCCAAACCTTTTCAAGAACGGGCATTATTATTACTTTTTTTATTTCTGAAACTTTACTGGGGTTAATTCCACCAGAAATTTTTATTGCTTGGTCTAAAAAAACAGCTTCACCTATTATAAATTTAGCAATTTTAGCAACTCTTTCATATACAGGAGGAATTTTATCTTATTTTATTGGGAAAACTATTTTAAAAATTAGCGTTGTAAAAAATTATTTAGAAATAAAGATGGCTAAGCACCTAAAAAACACAGGAAAGTGGGGAGGGTTTTTAATTCTTATTGGTGCGCTATTACCTGTTCCTTTTTCAATTACTTGCGTAGCTGCAGGAATGATCAAATACCCTTTAAAAGGAGTTGTTCTTTTTGGACTCTTTCGCTTTGTTCGTTTTGCTTTATATGCATGGGCAATTTTTAATGTAGTCAATTAAAACTACTATCTTTATCGCATGGGATTAACTAACAATGATATTTTTAAAAAATTACGCGTAGCTCACAAGCTTAGAGATGATGATATTGTAAACATCTGTAAATTAGTAGATTTTAAAGTTTCAAAAAGTGAACTAGGAGCGCTTTTTAGAAAAGAAGATCACCCAAAATACATGGAATGTGGAGATCAAATTTTACGTAATTTCTTGAATGGATTAGTCATTCATTTGCGAGGACCAATGCCAGTAAAGAAAGAGTAGCTATTATAGTTATTCTTCTTCTTTAATAATGGTTTTAAAATCTGAAACAATCTTATTAATTACATCATCAATTCTTTTTTCATCATTATTGTAATGAAGCTCTAATGATTTTTTTTCTGGAAACTGCTCAATCATAACTGTTGTTGATGGAAAAGCGAAATCTACTCCAAGCTCTTTTGCCAATTTAACTATAGTGATATGAATTTGGTGTCTAGATTTTTGCTCGCTAGACCAAGCCAAATCTTTTAGATACATATTCATCATTATTAACAAAGCAGAATCACCAAAACCTGTAAATTCTACATTAAAAGAATCTGATTTCGTATCTGGATGTGCTATTATAATTTCGCGGACACCTTTCACAAAAGCTTCAATTAATTCTGGTGGTGTATCATAACGAAGTCCTAGTTGAGTGTTGTAGCGTCTATAAAGTCGTAAACCACTATTGTTAATTACTAATTCTGACAAACTACTATTAGGGATTTGAAAAATAGACGTGTCTGCTGCTCTAATTCGTGTAGATCTAAATCCAACTTCTTCAACTGTTCCTACTACTTCACCCGCAGAAATCCAATCGCCTATATGAAATGGTTTGTCTATAAAAATCATAACTGTTCCTATGAGGTTTTTAACGGTATCTTGTGATGCAAAAGCAAGTGCCAAGCCTCCTATAGATGCACCAGCTAAAATAGTTGCAGCATCTACTCCAAAAAGTAATAATAATTTAAAAGTTCCTATAATAAAAATAAGAACAGTCGTAAAATTCTTTAGAATTGGTGTTAACTGATCATCTAATTTACCTTCAGTTTTCTGAGTATATTCATGGTATAAACTAATTAAAACTTGTGCTAGCTTTAAAAATACATAAATCCAAAAAACTGTAGATGCTATATTAATTCCTAAAAATATCCATGTATTAATTTCTAATCCAAATTGTAATGATGGAAAAACTTTATCAAGTAAACCTATAGCAACTAATAAACTTAGAGGATGTGCTAATTTTTTTATAGTATCATTAACCTCGCTACTACTCTTAGTGTATTTATAAAGAATTCTTCTCAAAAACAAAAATGCCAATTGTTTGACAATTAAAAATAAAACAAACGCTACTACAAATAATAATAAGATAGCTATGTATTGCCAAACTTCAATTGAAAGTATTTTTTTGTGTCCAGCTCCTGGAACAATATTTTGAATCTTTTCAATATACCAAGGAAAAATTTCTGCATATAGAATATCTAGATTTTCGATTGTTTCGGAAGAGTAATACCAGAATTTTCCACTTTTCTCAAGAGAAATTAATGGCATACGTTCTGGAAATAAGATGAATTTGTGCTGTGTTAAAAAAGAAATACTATCTGTGTACATAGAATCATTGGAAATCCTATTAAAATCTATTTTCAAGCCTTTTCCGTCAAGAATTCTTTTAATTTTAATAACTGCCTCTATGGCCTCTTTTTCATCTAAGCCTTTAATAGTTTTTGCAGCTTTCTTTGGTTGGTAAGAAGTAGTTTGCAAAAAATAAATATGAGTATAAATAGTTGCTCTAGGATTTGACAAGTCTACTTCTGGCGCTTTTTGACCGAAAGCTAAATTAGAGACAAATAGCAATAAAAACAGTATATTTTTCATACGTAAGTTGTTAATCACTTATTAAATTAGATTTCAAATTTAAACCTTTTCAAATTTTATAGCTCAAAAAAATATATAATAAATATTTTACATAGGAGATCTATTATAATATTTAGCTTATTTACGACTTAAACCAGCTAGAATATTCTACATAGTTATTTGCTATTCTATCAATTTCTCCAGAAATCATTTCGTTAGAAATGTTTTTAATTTTTTTAGCTGGAACTCCTGCATAAATAGTTCCACTCTCTACGTGAGTATTTTTTGTTACTACAGCGCCAGCGGCAATAATTGAATTACTTTCTATTACACAGTCATCCATAATAATACTTCCCATGCCTATTAATACATTATCGTGAATCGTACATCCATGAACAATTGCATTATGACCTATAGAAACATTGTTCCCAATTGTAGTTGGTGATTTTTGAAATGTAGCATGAATTACTGCGCCATCTTGTATATTTACCTTGTTTCCAATTTTTATATAATGAACATCACCCCTTATAACTGCATTAAACCATACACTGCATTGTTTTCCTATAAAAACTTCTCCAACAATTGTTGCATTTTCTGCGATAAAACAATCTTTTGATATCTGTGGATGTTTTCCATTAACAGGTTTGATAATCTTCATTTATTGTAGTTTTTTTTTTAATAAGTATGAACATCTATTTTTTTAAAAGAAACAGTACGAATCTTTTTGATTTAGCTCAAAATTGAAACAATTTAAATTTGTTTAATAAATTTTACTCATTTAACTCATCTTTACTTTTTCTATTTCCTAAAAATTGGCATCACTATTGCAAGATAAGTAATTAGTAAAAACTTGGGGGAAACTGAACTAGTTTTATTATTTAAAACATAAAATTATGAAAACATACTTATTAAAATTGATAACAATACTAGTGTTTGGATCTTCTTTTGTGTCCATGGCAACTAATCCAGAAGAAGACAAAAAAAAACAACAAACTATTAAGGTTGCATTACTTTTAGATACAAGTAATAGCATGGATGGTTTAATTAATCAAGCCAAAGCACAGCTTTGGGAAATCATCAATGAATTATCATTCGCTAGATATGGAATTCAAAAGCCAAATTTAGAAATTGCTTTGTATGAATATGGAAATGATCGTATAGAGTCATCTGATGGCTTTGTAAGACAGGTACTAGCATTTAATAGTGATTTAGATGAAATATCAGAAAAATTATTTTCATTAACCACTAATGGTGGAAAAGAATATTGTGGCCAAGTAATTAGTGCTTCTTTGAAAGAATTAGAATGGGGAGAAAACAACAATGATCTACGTTTAATTTTTATTGCTGGAAATGAGCCTTTTACTCAAGGAAAACTGCATTATAAAGAAGCCATTTCTGATGCAATTAAAAAAGATGTCATTATCAATACTATTTTTTGCGGAAATTATACACAAGGAATTTCTGGAATGTGGCAAGATGGAGCAAATTTAGGCGGTGGAGAATATATGACGATCAATCAAAATAAAAAAGTGATTCATATTATTACACCTTATGATGATGACATTATTATATTAAATAGACAGTTAAATAACACGTACATCTATTTTGGAAATAAGGGCATGATGCAATATGAAAAGCAAGCAATGCAAGATAAAAATGCAACTAAATTTTCTTCATCTGTAAGTGTAGGAAGGGCTATTAGTAAAAGTAACCGTTTTTATAAAAACTCTTCTTGGGATTTGATTGATAAATCACAAGAAGAAGAAATTAATTATTCTGAAATTAAAAGAACAAATCTTCCAAAGGAATTGCAAAATATGTCTGATGAAGCACTAAAAAAATATGTTAATACGCTCGGAAAAGAAAGAGCTGTTATCAAGAATAAAATGAATGAATTAGATCAAAAAAGAAGAGCCTATATAACTAGTAAGCAGCAAGAATCAGCAAAAGAAAACGAATTAGAAAGTGTCATTTTGAAGGCTATTAAAAAACAAGCCATCAAAAAAAATTATAAATGGTAAAAAAATAGTGACTATAGTTTCTGTTAAATCCGCGTAGGCTTGTTTTAGTTTGTGTGGATTTTTTAGTTGACCACTAATTGCTGACCAATAGAAAGTGAGTTCGTTGTTAAAGCATTTACTTTCTTAATAATGGCAACTGTAGTGTTAAATTTTCTAGCAATTGAATACAGCGTATCTCCTTTCTTTACTTTATAAAACTCTTGTGTTGATTTTTTTGAATTAATCACTGTTTTAGTATGCTTTTTATTAGTTTCTTTTTTTAGTTTTTTCAAATCTTTTTCACGAAACTTATCAAACTCATATAATTTGTATTCTTCAATAATTTTAATGAGTTTTTTAGGATATTTTTTATCCGTTGCATACCCTGCTTTTTTTAAGCCTTTTGCCCAACCCTTATAATCTGATTTTCGTAATTTAAATAAACTCGCATAGCGCCTTCTTCCACTTAGAAATTCTGAATGATCTTTATAAGAACTTTGAACATATTTATACTTTCTAAAACATTCTCCTTTTTCATCATCATCGTGATATACTTTGGCACCTTTCCAACCAGTATGGCATTTAATTCCAAAATGATTGTTTGATTTAGAGGCTAATTGGCTTCTTCCATTACCCGATTCTAGAATTCCTTGAGCTAAAGTTACACTAGCAGGAATTTTATATTTATGCATTTCTAAAACGGCTAAAGGGGCATATTTTTTGACGTATTGAAGTGTGTATCTATTTAGTGATTTATTCCCTTTCTCTAGCTTTTTTACATGTTGTAACTGTCTTACTGAAGGCAATTTATTAATAGGATTCTCTACAGCTTTTACGTTGTTTTTTTTCTTCGTAGAGATTTTTCTACTAGAACTACAACTTGCTAGAAATAGCATACATAAAAACGCAAAAAATAATTTAACCTTCATTTATAGTATTTTTAAACCACTTTGCTTACTTATTAATCGCTGGTTAAAACCTTCTATTCCTTGTAGACCGCCAGAATGAATGATCAGTATTTTACTTCCATTTGGGAATCTTTTTTTGTTAATCATATCTAGCACTCCAAACATCATTTTTCCTGTATAAATTGGATCTAGCGGAATTTTAGTTGCTGTTTTAAATTTATTAATAAAATGAATCAACTCATCTGTATATTTCCCATAACCCCCAAAATGATAGTCGTGTATCAACTGCCAATTATCTTGTGTGTTTGAATACTGTTGAATTTCATTCTTTAAAAAACCTCCCTTTAATGCTGGGAATCCTAGAATTTTTTGAAGCTTTTGAGCACTATTAATAATTCCTGCAATAGTCCCTCCAGTACCTACACATGAACAAATATAATCAAACTGATGGTCTTCTTTTGTTAAAATCTCTTCACATCCTTTTACAGCTAAATTATTAGTACCTCCTTCAGGAATTAAATAAAAATCACCATATTTTTCTTGAATATTTTTCAGAAAACTGGTTGTTGTTTTACTTCTATAACTTTCTCTTGAAATAAATTCTAATTTCATTCCATGTTCAAAAGCTGTTCTTAAGGTTGTATTGTTTGCCAGTGTTTTAGAAATATCAATCCCTAATTCATCTCCTCTAATAATTCCTATTGTTTGAAAATTTTTTAAATTCCCAGCAACAGCAGTTGCTAAAATATGATTGGAGTAGGCACCTCCAAAAGTGAGTAAAGTTTTCTTTTGCTGAGAGGAAGCTTCTTGGAGGTTATATTTTAATTTCCTAAACTTATTTCCAGATACTAGTGGATGAATCTTATCTTCTCTTTTTATAAAAAGTTGGTAGTTGTTATCTTGTAGTTCTGGCAGAACTATTTGTTGATTTTTAAGCTGTATTTGAGAATCAAAATCCATAAGTCTTCATGGCAAGTTATGAAAATTTTTCGACCTCTTCTTCTACTAATTCCCAATCAGACATTAAAGATTCTACTGCTGCTTTTTTAGCTTTGTAGTTTTCGAAGAAATTAGGTCTGCTAGAGACTTCATCATAATTTTCTGCTAATTGTAAATCTATCTTTGCAATTTCGGCTTCTAGATCACCAATCTGAGTTTCAATTTTAGTCAACTTATTTTTTAGTTTCCTTAGTTGCTTCTCTTGATCTCTGGTTAATTCATGTGCTTTCTTTGAAGTACTTTTATCTACTTTTACAACCGTTCTTTTTTCTGCTTCACGCAGATTTTCCATCTTGTGTTGTTCTAAAAAATAATCAATATCTCCCAAATATTCTTTAATAACTTTATCTTTAAAACCAAAAACAGTTGATGTTAAACCTTGTAAGAAATCTCTATCATGAGATACTAAAATTAAGGTTCCATTAAATTGTTTTAATGCTTCTTTTAGCACATTTTTAGAGGCAATATCTAAGTGATTTGTTGGCTCATCCATGATTAAAACATTAAAAGGCGATAACAATAATTTACACAATGCCAATCTATTTCTCTCACCTCCAGAAAGCACTTTTGCCTTTTTATCTACGGCATCACCACCAAACAAGAACGACCCTAACATATCTCTCACTCGCATTCTGTTACCATCGGTAGCAGCATCTTCCATGATTTCTAAGACAGTTTTTTCTGGCGGCAAATGTTCCGACTGATTTTGAGCAAAATATCCAATTTCTACATTGTGCCCTAGTTTTAAATACCCTTCAAATGGAATTTCACCAACCATCATTTTTGCTAAAGTAGATTTGCCTTGCCCATTTTGTCCTACAAAAGCAATTTTACTACTTCTCTCTATTAGAAGATCTACATTTTCAAGCACGTGTTTATCTCCATAACTTTTACTAATTTTTTCTGCCTCAACAACAATCTTTCCTGGTTCTTTAGAGATTGCAAAACGAACATTCATTGCAGCATTATCGTCTTGATCAACTTCAATAAGCTCTACCTTATCTAATTGTTTCATTAACGATTGTGCCATAGAAGCTTTACTTGCCTTTGCTTTAAACTTATTGATTAAAAGCTGTTTTTGTTTGATTTCTTTTTCTTGATTCTTCTGTGCTTGTAGCTGTTTTTCTTTTATTTCTCCTCTCAATAATAAAAACTGAGAATAGGGTTTTTTATAATCGTAAATCTGACCTAAAGAAATTTCTATAGTTCTATTGGTTACATTGTCTAAAAACATTTTATCATGTGAAACCAATACAATGGCTCCTCCGTATGATTTTAAGAAATTTTCTAACCAAATAATAGATTCTATATCTAAGTGGTTTGTTGGCTCATCTAATAATAGAATATCGTTATTTTGTAACAGAAGTTTTGCTAGTTCTATTCGCATTCTCCACCCTCCTGAAAAAGTATCGGTTAGTTTATCAAAGTCTTCTCTTTGAAACCCTAATCCTTGTAATATTTTCTCTGTATCTCCCTGATAATTATATCCACCTAACAACTCATAACGCTCTGTCAGGTCTGTTAGGTCAATAATTAACTGACTATATGCTTCACTTTCGTAATCTGTTCTAGTAGCTAATTGTTCATTTATAGCGTCTAGTTTTAACTCAATTTCTTTAATTTCTTCAAATGCTTGATAGGCTTCTTCTAAGATGGTTCTTCCTTCAACAAATTCTATATCTTGACGCAAAAAACCTATCTCAATATCTTTATCAAAAGCCATGGTTCCTGCACTACTTTCAATATCTTTTGAGAGTACTTTTAATAGGGTAGATTTTCCTGCTCCATTTTTACCTATTAATCCTATTCTATCTCCTTTATTTAATTTAAAAGTAATTCCTGAAAACAAATCTGTCCCCATAAAAGAGACCGTTAAATTGTGTACGTTAAGCATTAAATTTTATCATTTTTTATGGTGCAAAACTAGGTAAAAAAAGAATACAATCGTATTTCTAAATTTTCATGTTTTTATGGATCATTAGTAACATGGTATTGTCTCAAGTATTATAGTTTAATGAATTAAACCAAACAAGACTATTTTGTTTTCAATTTAAGTATTTTTACACCTACTAACAATTAAAAAAAGGTTCATTACAAAAATCATAATGCTAAAAAAAGGAACTAAAATCTATAGTGTTTTAAGAGGGAAATGCCCACGTTGTCATGAAGGTGGTTTTTTTAAATACTCATTTACAATGAATCTTTTTAGGGTAAATAAAATTAAAAAGATATGCTCTTATTGTGATCTTAAATATATGATTGAACCTGCTTTTTATTTTGGAGCGTTGTACGTGAGTTATGGAATAACTGTTGCATTATGTATAGTAACTTTTATTATTTCAAAATTAATATTGAATCTTGCTCTTTTAACATCTTTTGTCACAATTTTTGTAGTTCTGATACTTTTTATTCCAATAAACCTTGGACTTTCCAGAATTCTTTGGATTAATATGTTTGTAAGCTATAAACCCTAAGTTATTTTTTAACAAATCTTTTAATATCTATTTCTTGATCTAGTTTTTCACCATATTCTAAATGATGAAATAAATTCTTAGCAACCGTTGGCGCTATCATAACTCCACGAGTTCCTAGCCCGTTTAAGATACATAATTGCTTATGTTCTAAATGTACTCCAACCATTGGCTTTCTATCTATTACAGCTGGTCTTATACCTGCTGATTGCGCCACTATGGTGTATGGGACAGTTAGTACCTTTTTTAGTTTTTCAATTAACTCTTCTTTTCCTTCTTTAGTTGGTATAGACGTTTTGTCCTTATGATTAAAAGTAGCGCCTACTTTGTAATGATTGTTTCCTAATGGAAGTACAAATAGGGTTGATTTTAACAAAAAATCAATTGATAGTTCTGGTGCATGAATAGTAATGATTTCCCCTTTAACTTCCTCTAAGGGGAGTTGATTAAAGTAGGGATTCTTTTTAAGACCGAAGCCTTCGCAAAAAATAATTTTAGCCGCTTCTAGAGTGTGGTATTTTACGGAAGTATTTTCAAAAAGGATGTCTTTGTGATTAAATTTTTCAAATCGAATCCAATTATTTTCTTGTAAATACTTTCTGTAAGTTTCTACCAATTTAAGAGTGTCTATTCTACCACCTTCTTTTACATTTCCAAAAAGATGATTGCCTAAAACTCCTCTATAGGCTTGATTGTCTAATTCTGAGTCTAGGAATGGTGCTACAGTTGGTTTATCAAATGCTGAAAACCAATTATTTTGGTCTTCTATAGATTTGAAGGCTTTTTTAATAGTAAATTTTTGATCAAAAGTTTGATCAAATTTTTTTTCTAATTTTTCATAAAAAGGAAGTGCTATAGCTAGTTGTTCTTTTGCATTCCAAACAGGGGAAAATCGTTTTAAAATAACCGGGTTATAAACACCTCCTGCAACTAAAGAAGATGTCTGTGAAGCATCTTCAAAGACAATGAAACTTTTATTAGCTGTAATCAACTCTTCTACAAAAGCTAATCCTGCTAAACCCAAACCAACAATAATATAATCTACTTTCACAATTCAAAAATACTCTTTTACAATAAAAAAGCGTTTCGAAATTCGAAACGCTTTTTAAAATTTATATTATTATAGAATTAATAATTCCACATATCTATCTCTTTATCTCTGATAGACTCCTTTATTCTATCTGCTTCTAGCAGCTGAAATAATGAATTCCCTCTAATGTAATCTGCAATTTTCCTGTTCCCGTATATGTTTTCTTCACGTACAATTACAGAACTAAATCTTCTTGCATTTAAAAGATGGTCATAAGAGATTGGTTGAGATACATTTTTTGGATTAAAAACCTTTGCCTTATGCAAAATATTTCTAGCTGAAGGATAAAAGACCCAGAAAAGTTCATATAGTTCGTCATCTTCAATGTCTGGCAACCCTAAGGTTAATACATCTTTACCCATTGGCGCTAATGCTAGTAACCTATATTTTAGTTCACCCAAACGTTTGTCAAAGTACCACATACCTTTCATCATATACCCTTCAATATCTTGAGTTTGAATTCTAAAAGTATCTGGATAATCTCCATTTAAACGAATGTTAACTAATTTTTCATCAATTTCTGAACCTGTTATTTTTGAGGTAAAAAAAGAATCTGAATAGATATTATTAATGTCTCCTTTTCTAATTCCTTTTAAAAGAGTGTCAAACAAAGAACGTCTGTCATTAGATATATTAGCTGTATCTATTGGGAAATAATAAGGTAGATTAATTTTTTGATTTAAATCTACAAATTCCCAAACTACTTTAGACCAAAGAATATCTCTATCATCTATATAACCATAAGCTAAAGGACTATCATTGTCTGCAGCTATTTTCTCTTTGCTTTGCTTACCAATCTGTTCTACCTTGGTAGCATTTAACAAATTAGATTGAGCACTTGTATAGTTTGTAACTAAAAGTGCAATAACAACTGTGTAAAAAAGCTTCCTAATCATACTGCTTCTAATTTTATTCTTCTAATTTGTAATCGATATACTTACCGGTAATACTTTCTTAATTCTAGTTCCTTTAAGTTTTTCAAAGGCTTGAATATCAAAAATAGTAACTAAATCTCCTCTTCTTGCTTTTGCAAGGGCTTTTTTTGCTCTTGCGTCTAATTTATCTCCTGATACTTTTACTGCTAATTGCCCTGGCACCTTAATGGTAAATCCTTTTACAATTAACTGTAAGTCAAAAACAAAATCTGGCAGAGCTGCACCTATTGGTACGTTGCTTAAACTAGATTTTGGCATTGGAACAATTCCAAAATCATTTCTAACAGTTCCTGCTGCTGCTGGAATATCTTTAATTCTAAATACCTTAGGTGTGTTAATTTTTTTCCCACTACTTAATTTTGCAGAAACGTTAATTTTAACTTCGGTTCCTTTTCCTGGATTTAAAATATATTTTCCATTACCTGTTTTGGTTAATTTATTATCATTTCCAACATTAGGAGTGATGTCTTTATCTCCAACACCTGGCACTGAAATAGAAATAGGATTGTCTAGACCTCTATACACTACATTCATTTTGTCTGCAGAGATAACTGCCTCACTAGGCTCTGCAATTACTGAGTAAGAGCTTTCAAACGGAATGTCTTGAGCTTCACCATCTTGCATGAATGTGATTATTCCTTTAAACTCTCTCTCTCCAACATTACCTGCTGGCATATCTAAAAGAACCTGCCCATTTTCTACATTTTTAGTAATATCTCTATTTCCTAAAGTTACTTTACTTGGCACTAATTGATCATCATACCTACCAAGAACTACTTGACCTTTAACTCGTTCTCCAGCAAAATAAGCAGTCTTTTCTAATCTAACAATTCCTTTGTAATTATTTGTTGTTAATTTAGAGTCTCCTTCTAATTGATCTCCAAGTAAAGCAGATAGAATATCGCTTTCTGTATTTTTAACATTCCCTTGCAATTGACTAAAGTTTGTTAAAGAAGCTACTACTGGAAACCCTTGATATCGGTATTCAACCCAATCAATTTTTTTACCATCTTTATTCGTTTCATCATCAGTATTAAACCTTTTATTGATTACAGATGTTAATTTATCGTTACCAGAGCCTAAAACCGAACTAACAGAATCTCTGTAATTATTAATTTTATCTTTGAATTCTTGACCTTCTAAAGACAATTTATCTCCAGCAAAAAAGTATTCATCTAAAAAATCAGTTTTATCCATTGCTTCATAATCCTTTACATCTTCTAGCCCTTTTGTTATTTTAGCTTTAAGAGTGTCTAGGTATATGCTAAAGTCTGTAGATAATAATTTAATCTTATCTGCCTTGTCTTTTAATGGTTTAAACTTTTCTTTTTGATCTTTTGCTTTTATATCTAAATTTTTATAAGCTGCACTATTTTTCAAAGAAGTAGTTCTACTACTCTCCGTTAATTCTTCGTTCATAAAACCAAAAGCTGATAGAACTTCCTTACTCATGTTCATTGCTAACATTGCAATAAATACAAGATACATTAAGTTAATCATCTTCTGTCTTGGGGATAATTTTCCTCCTGCCATATAAATTAGTTTTTTAAGTTATTAAATAGATGAACTAATTATTTGCTAGACATTGCAGAAAGCATCCCTCCATAGACTCCGTTAAGAGATGACAAGTTACTTGCTAATGATTCCATTTGTTCTTTTAAACGTTCAGAGTTTTCAATCATTGAATTGTTTAATTCTGACTGTTTGTTAGAATTCTCCATTTGTACTTGGTATAAACCGTTTAGAGATTCCATTTGAGTAGCTGCTATTTCTACTTGATCGTTATATTTTGCTGTAGAAGAGATAGATTCTGAAGCAACACTTAGGCCTTCAGCAGCTGTATGAAAACTTTTAATACTGTTTCCTAAATTGGTCATTAATTCAGTATCTACTTGTGCTTCTTTTAATAAATTATCTAATTTTTGAGATAACATTCCTTGCGCTCCTGTTCCTTCTTCGTCTGCATCACCAAGTTCTGGATATACTTTTGTCCAATCCAAATCATCTTCAACAGCATCAAAAGCTGATATGAAAAATACAATTGCCTCTACTACCATACCAATTGTTAAGATTAAAGATCCATAAGGCCAATGTTGTATTTTAAATAAAGCTCCTACGATTACAATTGCGGCTCCGAAACCATAAGCCATGTTAAAAATTTTCTTTGTTGATTTTGATTGTGACATAATTTAAATTTGTTTAATAGGGGGGGTTAGGTTAAGTGAATTAATTTTTTGTGAGTTTATTAGCTCCCAAAGAACTCTGAACAGTCCTGAAACCAATATAACTTCTTGCAGTATCTGCATATTCAAAATCTCTGGTACTAACTTCTAAAAAGTAGGCTACGTCTTTCCAAGAACCACCTCTTATTATTTTTCTCTTATTATTTCTATCTTCTACGTTAGAGTTCATAGTGGATCCCATGTAATAAGAAGCTGCATTGAAAGATGAATTTGTCCATTCTGCAACATTACCAGACATATTATACAAACCATAATCATTTGCATTAAAAGACTGAACTTCTACAGTGTAAAGAGCACCATCTAGCGCATAATTTCCTCTTACTGGTTTAAAATTAGCTAAGAAACAACCTCTATCGCTTATAGTATTTGGGCCTCCCCAAGGGTACTTTGAAAATTCAAGACCTCCTCTTGCAGCATATTCCCATTCGGCTTCGGTTGGCAATCTAAAACTAGGTGCAGACACAAAGCTTTTTTTATCCCGCATTTTATCATTTTTATTTTTAGTCCTCCAATTACAAAAAGCTTGAGCTTGGAACCAACTTACACCTACAACAGGATAATCTTGATAAGCAGGATGAAAGAAATAATCTTGATGCATTGGGTCATTGTAGGAATAGTTAAAATCTTTTACCCATACAGTTGTGTCCGGATAAACATTAACTGTCTCATTTATTAAAAAACTCCTTCTATTATTAGAACCTTTAGCAGCTGCATTTCCATCAAACCATGAGTATGTGTAACTTAATTTTTTAGTATTGAAAGTTCTAATTCCGTCTCTGGCTTCATTCTTTTTTATATAAAGAGAATCCATTACTTCGGTATAGTATTCATCTGGATATTCACTAGTATCCCATATGATATCATTTTCCTTGTTAAGTGGTTTTAATGAATCTAGACCCGTTCCAAGATCATAATAATTTTCAAACATATATTTTTGGTAAGCAGTTTGATTGGTTGTATCTGAAACAGCAAATGCATAATCATAGATGCCTCCTGTTATTGGCGCACCATTATCATCAATTAAGCTTCCTCCCGATGCAAAATCTGCCATAAAAGCTAGTTCTGTTCTTACTATAGAGTCTTTAACCCAGTCCACAAACTGTTTGTATTCTGAATTAGAAATCTCAGTTTCGTCCATATAAAATTGACTTAAACTAACTGTTCTTGCAGGAGCACTCATAGTACCTGTTAAATCTTCATCTTGGCGCCCCATCGTAAAAGAACCACCTGGAATAGGGACCATTCCAAAAGGTTTTTCACTAAACCATTTAAATTTAGATTTAACTCCTACTAACTCGCCTCTGTCATTGGAGCCACATCCATACATAATGGTAATTACAAACACATATAATATTGTTTTCTTCATATTTTATTGTCTTTCCTGGAAAAGTTAGTAAAACTATTATTTTTTTTGTTAAAACACAACGAAATAAGTGTGTTTTAACCTAAAGGTTATAAACGTCTTTTGCTCAAAGCATTTTTCTTTGCGCTTTAAACCATCTATCTGGAATTTGTTGACTTGTTGTTTCTAAATAATCGTTATAGGTACATGGTATTAACGCATGTCTTTTATATTTATTATCTTTTATTAAATTAATCTCCATCCACCATCTTCCTGTCTTATTGCTTTTGTGAAAATTTATTGGATCATCATCTTCTAATAAGACAGTGAACTTTTGATAGTCATCTTTTGTGCTAAAGGGATAGTCTTTTGCTCTAAAATTAACACCCTCTATAAAATACCATATCATTTGAGCTATTAAATGGGCTGTTTGATAGTTAGCGTCATATGTTGAATTGTATTCATAAATACCAAAGGACGTAACCTTATCACTTATTCCTGCATATCTAGATATTGCACAAATCTCTTCTCCATAAAAACCATTTGGAGACACATTATTATTAGCAGGGGCATCACTTTGTCTAACAGCACCAATATCTATACTAACAATGTCTGCATCCCTAAAAACTGGCTCTACAATTTCTAAGTCTTTAGCTTGCCCTAATTTGTAGGCATCAAAATTTAGCCCTTGAATTAATTTAATTTCTTCTTGAGAATTAAAATAAGTTTGATATCCAATATTACTATAATTAAAAAGATTACTTGGCACCTCCATAATTATCTTACTTAAATATGATTTTGAAGACAATTCATCTTCAAAATTACCCAGATCAAACATGCTATCTACTGCTACTAAATTTACTGTTTGCTCAAGTGCATCATATGCTTTATAGTTTGAAAAGGTAGTGTCCTGACCACCACCAATAATAATTGGAATAATATTCAGTTTTAATAAATCAGCAATAACTTTAGTAACTGCAAAATGAGTATCTGTAGTTGAATCACCCTTTTTTATGTTTCCTAAATCTGCTATTGAAGTATTCCAATTTCCTGGAAATAACTGGTATAAATGTCTGCGGATATGATGTAAATCCTTACCACTTCCTAAATTATCTTCAGTATTTCTATCTTCCTCTACACCAAGAATAGCGATATTAATACCTTTTAAATCTGGAAACCCATCTGTTTGAGTATATACTTGCATGATTGCACCAAGAGAGTTTGGTGGCAACAATACAGAATGTGCAACTACGGAGTCTTTTACAGGGGTTAAAAAATCAGCATTCATTTATTCTTAATAATATGTTCGCAAGATAATGATTTATTATTTCTTTTTTGATGGTTTTTTCTTAGCTAACTTCTTTTTTACTGTCTTTTTTACTGTCTTTTTTTTAGGAGTTTTTGATTCAATCATCTTAACTGCTTCTTCTTTTGTGATTTTATCAATTTTTGTGGTTTTTGGCAGTTCAATTTTTATTTTTCCTTTTAAAACATGAAACCTACCCCAGCGTGCTTTTTCTACTCTTATTCCAACATCTTCCCAGTGGTGAATTAGCTTATCTTTTTCTTTTTGTATCTTTTCTTCAATTAATTCTGTCATGTCAGTTGATGAGAGATTGTCAAAATCATATCTTTTATTGACATTAATAAACATTGAATTCCATTTAAGGAATGGTCCAAATCGTCCAACTCCTTTTTGAATAGGAAACTCATCATGGAAACCAACCGGAGCATCTGCTTTTCGCTTAGCTTCAATTAACGCTACTGCCCTATCTAAATCTACAGACATTGGGTTCTCTCCTTTATCTAAAGAAACAAACATACTATCAAAACGGATGTATGGGCCAAACCGTCCATTTGCAACTACTACTTCATTGTTTTCATAATCACCAATTGTTTTTGGCAATAAAAATAATTCTAAAGCCTCTTCTATGGTTATAGTTCCTAAATTTTGGTCTTTATTTAAACTTGCAAATTGTTTTTCTTCATCTTCTGGTGCTCCAATTTGGGCTATTGGTCCAAATTTACCAAGACGAACTAAAACTGTTTTGCCAGATTCTGGATGATTTCCTAAAATACGCTCTCCACTTTCTCTTTCTGCATTTTCTTTTACGTCTTCTACATTTTTATGAAATTTTGAATAGAAACCTTTAATCATTTCTGTCCAGTTTTCATCTCCTTCAGAAATATCATCAAACGAAGACTCTACTTTAGCTGTAAATCCAAAATCTAGAATGTTAGAAAAATTTGTTACCAGAAAATCATTTACGATATTACCAATGTCAGTAGGTATCAATTTGTTTTTATCAGCACCTGTTTTCTCCGTTAATGTTTGAGTCTTTAGTAATTCTTTTGTTAAAATTATTTGCTCATATATTCTTTCTAACCCTTCATTTTGTCCTTTCTCTACGTACCCTCTTCTTTGTACTGTAGAAATTGTAGGCGCATACGTAGAAGGTCTTCCTATTCCTAATTCTTCTAGCTGCTTTACCAAAGACGCTTCAGTAAACCTGTATGGCGGACTTGTAAAACGCTGTGTTGCATTGATAAAGTTATACCCTAGATGCTCTCCAATTTTTAAATTAGGTAACATTCCTGCTTTTTCTTCATCTTCATTATCATTTCCTTCTAAATATACCTTTAGAAAACCATCAAACTTTATCATTTCACCATTTGCAGTAAAAAATTTTTCATTTTCAGAATTCTCAATCTTAACGTTTGTACGTTCTAATTGCGCATCACTCATTTGTGAAGCCAATGTTCTCTTCCAAATTAAATCATATAACCTATTTTGATCATACTCTTTATCAATAGAATGCAATTTCATGTTGGTTGGTCTAATAGCTTCGTGAGCTTCTTGAGCTCCTTTTACCTTAGACTTAAAAACGCGCTGCTTGCTATATTCTTTTCCGTAAAAATTAGTAATTTCTTCTTCAGCTGCATCCCTTGCATCTACAGATAAGTTTACACTATCTGTTCTCATATAAGTAATCAGACCTGCTTCATACAAGCGCTGAGCAACCTGCATGGTTTTACCTACTGGATACCCTAATTTTCTAGATGCTTCTTGTTGTAAAGTTGAGGTTGTAAAAGGTGCTGCGGGAGATTTTTTTGCTGGTTTTTTTGATAAATCAGCTATTGAAAATTCTGACGTAGAACACGACTTTAAAAATGCTTCTGCAGATATTTTTGATTCAAAATTCTTTGGAATAATTGCTTTAAAAGATTTTCCTTCGGTATTAAAAAACTGAGCAACTACCTTATAATGTGTATCAGCTTTAAATTGCTGAATGCTTCTTTCTTTTTCAACAATTAATCTAACCGCAACAGATTGAACCCTTCCTGCAGATAAACCTCCTTTAACTTTTCTCCATAATACTGGAGATAATTCGTAGCCTACTAATCTATCTAAAACTCTTCTTGCCTGTTGAGCATTCACCATATTATAGTCAATATCTCTAGGATTCTCTACGGCTTTTAAAATTGCTTTCTTAGTAATTTCATGAAAAACAATACGTTTTGTGTTTTTGTCTTCTAAGTTTAACTGCTCTTTCAAATGCCATGCAATTGCTTCTCCTTCTCTGTCCTCATCACTAGCCAACCAAACAATGTCTGCTTTTTTTGCCAAAGCTTTTAACTTCTTAACAACTGGCTTTTTATCATCTGAAATAATATATTTTGGGCTAAAATCTCCGTCAACATCAATCCCTAATTCTTTGGATGGTAAGTCTGCAATATGACCATAACTTGATTCTACTTGAAAGTCTTTCCCTAAAAATTTTTCAATAGTTTTTGCCTTTGCTGGTGACTCTACAATTACTAAATTTTTTGCCATATGTGATAGTTGTTTCGCTTAAATTAAGACCTAAAAGAACTCGATTTAGGATTGCAAAAGTAAAGAGTTTTTTTATATATATTGTTTTTTCTAATAAATCTACTCAGATTTTAACAGGAATTTAGCGTAATTTATTCTGCCAATGTGTCATATTTTTTCTATTTTGGTTGTATATTTGTCTTCAATTTATATGATGAAGTATACAGAAAAAACAATAGACGAAAAGATACAAGGGAAAGCACTTGTGACTGTAAAAAAGGCAGAAAACACAAAAAAACTTTTCATAGAAAGTTATGGGTGTCAAATGAACATGAACGATAGCGAAATTGTTGCTTCAATTCTTGACAAAGAAGGATATAACACCACTCAAATACTAGAAGAAGCAGATTTAGTTTTAGTAAATACCTGTTCAATTAGAGAAAAAGCAGAGACAACTGTTCGAAGACGTTTACAAAAATACAATGCCGTTAAGAAAGTAAATCCAACCATGAAAGTTGGTGTTTTAGGCTGCATGGCAGAACGTCTGAAAGAAAAATTTTTAGAAGAAGAAAAAATTGTTGATTTAGTTGTTGGACCAGATGCTTATAGAGACCTTCCAAATCTATTGACCGAGGTAAATGAAGGTAGAGACGCCATCAATGTTATTTTATCTAAAGATGAAACCTATGGAGATGTTTCTCCTGTTCGATTAAATTCTAATGGAGTTTCTGCGTTTGTATCTATTACTCGTGGTTGTGATAACATGTGTACTTTTTGTGTAGTTCCTTTTACCAGAGGAAGAGAAAGAAGTCGTGATCCTAAAAGTATTATTGTAGAAATTCAAGAAATGGTTGATAAAAACTTTAGAGAAATTACGCTACTTGGTCAAAATGTAGATAGTTATTTATGGTTTGGTGGAGGATTAAAAAAAGATTTAAAAAAAGCTTCTGAAATTGCCCAGGCAACTGCGGTAGATTTTGCTCACTTGCTAGACATGTGTGCTATTAAATTTCCAAAAACACGTTTTCGTTTTTCAACCTCTAACCCACAAGATATGAGTTTAGATGTAATTCATGTGATGGCAAGACATAAAAACATCTGTAAATACATTCACTTACCAGTTCAGAGCGGAAGCAATACGATGCTAAAAGCAATGAATAGACAGCATACCCGAGAAGAATACAAACAACTGGTAGACAATATCTTTAAAATTATTCCAGAAATATCACTTTCTCAAGACATGATTGTTGGTTTTTGTGGAGAAACAGAAGAAGATCACAAAGACACTTTAGAATTGATGAAATATGTAAAATATGACTTTGGTTTTATGTTTGCATACTCTGAAAGACCAGGAACTTTAGCGGCAAAAAAAATGCCAGATGATGTTCCTCATTCTATAAAGAAAAGACGCCTGCAAGAAATTATTGATCTCCAACAAATACATAGTTTATATAGAACTCAACAACATCTTGGGAAAACGGAAGAAGTATTAATTGAAGGAACTTCAAAAAAAGATTCAAATCAATGGAAAGGAAGAAATACACAAAACACAGTCATTGTTTTTCCAAAAGAACAGTACCAATTAGGTGAGTTTGTAAATGTAAAAGTTGAGAATTGTACCTCAGCGACCTTAAAAGGTGTTGCTGTTGGATATTCAGAAAATAACTAAAACAGTATGGAAAACTTACAAACAGTAAAACAACGATTTGGCATCATAGGAAATGATGTTCAACTCAGTAGAGCACTTGAAAAAGCAGTGCGAGTTTCTCCTACAGATATATCAGTACTGGTTACTGGTGAAAGTGGTGTTGGAAAAGAAAGTATTCCAAAAATAATCCATCAATTATCGCACAGAAAACATGCTAAGTATATTGCTGTAAACTGTGGTGCAATTCCGGAAGGAACAATAGATAGTGAATTATTTGGTCATGAGAAAGGAGCTTTTACAGGAGCCTCAGCTGCTCGAAAAGGATATTTTGAAGTAGCAGATGGTGGAACAATTTTTTTAGACGAAGTTGGTGAATTACCCTTAACTACTCAAGTTAGATTATTGCGTGTTTTAGAGAACGGAGAATTTATAAAAGTAGGCTCCTCTCAAGTTCAAAAGACCAATGTTAGAATTGTAGCTGCAACAAACTTAAACATGCAACTTGCTATTGAAAAAGAAAAATTTAGAGAAGACTTGTATTACAGGCTAAGTACCATTGAAATTCACCTTCCTCCATTAAGGGATAGAAAAGAAGACATTCATTTATTGTTTCGGAAATTTGCCTCAGATTTTGCTCAAAAATACCGAATGCCTACAATTCGATTAGATGAAAAGGCTACAAACCTTCTTTTAAATTATCGTTTTCCAGGAAACATACGTCAGTTGAGAAATATTGCAGAACAAATATCTGTAGTTGAAGAAAAGAGACTGATTACTGCTGAAAAAATGGGGCAATATTTACCTAATAATAAAGGAAATTTACCTGCGCTTATTGGAGGGAACTCTTCTAAAAGCGATTTTTCTACTGAAAGAGACATCATGTACAAGGTTCTCTTTGATATGAGGAATGATATTAATGATCTAAAAAAATTGACACTTGATTTAATGCGAAGTGGAAACTCAGAAAAAGTACAAGAAGAAAACCATCAATTAATTGAAAAAATATACCAAGAAAAAGAACAAGAACATTACCCTGTTGAAGTAGTTAAATTACCTCAACACGCAACACCTAAGAATGAATACGATTTTGCTGAAGATATTGAGGAATCTGAGAACCTCTCTCTACAAGAGAAAGAGATTGAAATGATTAAGCGGTCTTTAGAAAAAAATAATAACAAAAGAAAATTAGCGGCTAAAGAACTGGGTATTTCGGAACGAACCTTGTACAGAAAAATCAAACAATACGATTTATAATTAAGTTGTACATTTGAAATAATTATGAAAAAAACAACATTTATCTTGATGTTTCTTGTGGTTACATCACTTATTTCAAGTTGTGGTATCTATAAATTTAATGGAGGATCTACAGGTGATGCTAAAACACTTCAGGTAGATTTTTTTCCAAATCAAGCAGCTTTAATTGAGCCACAATTAAGTCAGCGTTTTACACAAGACATGCAAGATTTATTTTTAAGACAAACAAATCTAGAACAAACTAGAACTGGAGGAGATCTGCGTTTTGAAGGAGAAATTACTGGCTATCGTGTAAATCCAATGAGTGCAACATCTCAACAAACAGCGGCACAAAACAGACTCACTATTACTGTAAATGTGCGCTTTTATAATCGTTTAAAAGAAGAGGATGATTTTGAAAAGCAATTTTCATTTTATTCAGATTTTGATGCAAATGCTCAATTAACAGGAGGTGTTTTAGACGCTGCTCTAGATGAAATTTTACAAAGAATTATTCAGGATATTTTTAATGCTTCTTTAGGAAACTGGTAATGAATATAGAAATTTATACAAATTTAATCTCTAATCCTGATATCCTAAAAGATCATCAAACTTCTGAGTTAAAAAAGATCATTAAAGAATATCCGTATTTTCAGTCAGCCAGAGCCCTTTATTTAAAAGGGTTAAATAATCAAGAAAGTTTTAGGTACAACAACGAATTAAAAACTACTGCTGCTTTCACTTCAGATAGAACTGTTTTATTTGACTTTATTACTTCAACATCTTTTGAGAATACCGCTGATATTCATCATCAAATTAGTCAAAAAATAGCCCAACAAGATGTTTTTGAGTTTCAAGAAATCCTGCCAAATATAGAACAAGAATTAGCCCTGGGAACTCCTATTAACTTTTCGAAAAATGAAACTCATTCTTTTCAACAATGGCTTCAAATTTCTGTTCAAAAACCTATACAAAGAGAGGGATTAGAAACTAAAAAAAATGCCAAAGAGTTTATAATTGATCGTTTTATTGAGAATAACCCAAAGATTGTCTCTGTAAAAAATGATGAGAAAATAACTGTTTCTATTCCTAAAAATAAATCGGACACATCCTTAATGACAGAGACATTAGCAAAGGTGTACTTAGAACAAAAAAAGTTCTCAAATGCTATAAAAGCTTATGAGATTTTAAGTTTGAAATATCCAGAAAAAAGTGGTTTCTTTGCAGACCAAATTAAAAGAATTAAAATTTTACAAAATACTAAATCATGAGTTATAACTTATTTCTAGCTGTGATACTACTTGTAGCCGTTATATTAATTTTAATAGTAATGGTGCAAAATCCAAAAGGTGGAGGATTATCTTCCTCATTTGGTGGTGGTGGAGCACAATCTTTAGGAGGTGTACAAAACACAAATAATTTCTTAGACAGAACAACTTGGACTTTGGCAATTGCAATGTTTGCATTAATTTTGTTGTCTAATTTTTCCATAGAAAGAAATGGTTCATCAGATATTAAACTAGATAATACGCTAGAAGATATTAGATCAACTCCAAAAACTACTGAATCTTCAATGCCAGCTACTAACGATTCGTTAAATAACTAAGCTTTGTAAGTGTCAAAAAAAAATGCCAACGAAATGACACGTTGGCATTTTTTTTTGAGTTAAAATTAAATTTTGATAGGGTATATTGAAAAAATGTCAGTTCTTGTTAAATGGCATAATTACTGACTACTTATTCTTTGAAAATCAATTAAAAATAAATATTTATACAAATGGGATTAAACATTCAACCTCTAGCAGATAGAGTTCTTGTAGAACCAGCTGCCGCAGAAACTACAACAGCTTCTGGTATTATTATTCCAGACAACGCAAAAGAAAAACCACAAAAAGGAACTGTTGTTGCTGTTGGGAATGGCAAAAAAGATGAGCCTTTAACCGTAAAAGTAGGTGACACAGTCTTGTATGGAAAATATGGTGGAACTGAATTAAAACTTGAAGGAAAAGACTATTTAATGATGCGCGAAAGTGACATTTTAGCAATTGTATAATTTTCAAAAAAACAAATCAAAATGGCAAAAGATATAAAATTTGATAGTGATGCAAGAGATGGCCTTAAAAGAGGTGTTGATGCTCTTGCAAATGCAGTAAAAGTAACCCTAGGTCCAAAAGGACGTAACGTAATCATTTCTAAATCATTTGGATCTCCTACAGTTACTAAAGATGGTGTTTCTGTTGCAAAAGAAGTAGAGTTAGAAGATGAGTTAGAAAATATGGGAGCTCAAATGGTTAAAGAAGTAGCTTCTAAGACCAATGACTTAGCTGGAGATGGAACTACTACAGCTACTGTATTAGCACAAGCTATTGTAAAAGAAGGAATAAAAAATGTTGCCGCTGGAGCAAATCCTATGGATTTGAAAAGAGGAATAGATAAGGCAGTTCTTGCAATTGTTGCTGATCTAGAGAAACAAGCTCAAAAAGTAGGAAACTCCTCAGAAAAAATAAAACAAGTGGCAGCTATCTCTGCAAATAATGACAATACTATAGGCGATCTAATTGCCACAGCTTTTGAAAAAGTTGGAAAAGAAGGTGTTATTACTGTTGAAGAAGCAAAAGGAATGGAAACCTATGTAGATGTTGTAGAAGGAATGCAATTTGACAGAGGATACTTATCTCCATATTTTGTTACTGATGCAGATAAGATGATTGCCGATTTAGAAAACCCATATATCTTATTATTCGACAAAAAGATATCTAATTTAAATGAAATCCTCCCAATTTTAGAACCAGTTGCACAATCTAGTAGACCTCTACTAATCATTGCTGAAGACGTAGACGGACAAGCATTGGCAACCTTAGTTGTTAACAAACTTAGAGGTGGTGTAAAAATTGCTGCTGTAAAGGCACCAGGTTTTGGAGACAGAAGAAAGGCAATGTTAGAAGATATTGCAATTTTAACTGGTGGAACTGTAATCTCTGAAGAAAGAGGTTTTTCTCTAGAAAATGCAACTTTAGACTTGTTAGGAACTGCTGAAACTATTACAATTGATAAAGACAATACAACAATTGTAAACGGAAATGGAAATGCTGATGCAATAAAGGCACGAGTAAATCAAATTAAAGTACAAATAGAAACAACTACTTCAGATTATGACAAAGAAAAGCTACAAGAGCGTTTAGCTAAATTAGCTGGAGGTGTTGCCGTTTTATATGTTGGAGCAGCTTCTGAAGTTGAGATGAAAGAAAAGAAAGATAGAGTGGATGATGCACTTCATGCAACAAGAGCAGCCGTTGAAGAAGGTATAGTTGCAGGTGGTGGTGTTGCTTTTGTAAGAGCTAAAAAAGCACTAGAAAAAATAGTTGCAGATAATTTAGATGAATCAACAGGTGTACAAATTGTAAACAAAGCAATTGAATCTCCTTTAAGAACTATTGTAGAAAATGCAGGTGGTGAGGGTTCAGTAGTTATTAATAAAGTACTTGAAGGCAGCAAAAACTTTGGCTATGATGCTAAATCAGAAACCTATGTAGATATGCTAGAGGCTGGTATTATAGATCCTAAAAAAGTAACACGTGTAGCATTAGAAAATGCCGCTTCTGTTGCGGGAATGATTTTAACTACAGAATGTGCTTTGGTAGACATCAAAGAAGAAAGTGCTGGCGGAGGAATGCCTCCAATGGGTGGAGGAATGCCTGGAATGATGTAATCATTCTTATTAAAAAAAATAAAACCCCAAGAAATCTTGGGGTTTTTTTATGATCATTATTTTCAAAATATTTTAAAAGAACAGCCTATTTTTTGCTTCTTTTTAGAATAACCTTATAGTCTGAATAAAAATAAGCAGCTCTTAAATAGTCTTTAGTCGCATCTGCTTTTAAAAAAACACTTTCTCTTTCAGCATTAAATACAAAAGGTGTTAACGAATCAAATTTAGTGTTTTGTATATAACTCATAGTTGGTGAATGGTATACCTTACAGGCTACTACAAGAAATGTTTGAGCATCAAAATAGTAAGTCCATAAATCAGAGTTTTCTGTATCTCCTTTGTAGGAAACATTCACAACATATGTATTCTTATTCTTTAAGACAGTATCCTTAACATACAGAAGTGATGCGGTACTTTCTCTTAAATTAAAAGGCTGACTAACTACATAATACGCTGATTTAAAAGCATTTTTTAAAGCAGGTAGCTCTTTTTCTGTTATTAATAGTAAAGAGTCACCAATGCTCTTAGAATAGAGACCATTAGTAAGGGTTAAGCTTGTACTATCTGATTCTAACGAAGTAATAGCTCCATTAAATGAACTTCCTAGAGAGAATGATTGATATTGTTTTATCTCCTTTTCTTTAAGACCTTTCTTTGTGTATAGAACTGTTTTTTTTACAAAAGAAAGTGTGTCAATTTGTTTCCATAGATTAAAACCACCGTGAGCGTCTATTGATTTTGAAACTATTTCATTGGCAGTTATTTCTTTCTTATCACAAAAAAGAAATGAACTTATAACTAAAACTAAACAAGTAGTTTTTAAAAAAAACCCTCTAATCTTAAAGGTCATCATGAGCGTCTACTACTTTCTTATCTCTATATTTACAACAAGGGTTAATTCCATTATAAACATGATCTTTGGCCTTAATTCCTTTAGTGTCATGACCAACAGCAGCAACATTTTTTTGAATAGTTTTGGTGTCTGTTTTATTTTCATCAATGATTAAAGAAAGTAAATGAGTTTTCACATCCCAAGTTGCAAACTTTACTCCTTTTGAGTTTAAGGCCGCTTTTTCAATGCGTTTTTTACACATCATACAAACACCATCAACTTCAATTGCTACTTTTAAATTCTTTTTTTTCTTTTGTGCTTCTGCTGATAAACCTACTAACAACAAGCAAAACATAAGGATAATTTTTTTCATTTTTAATCAATTTTAAATCTTAATCCGCTATAAAACATTCTTCCAAAAATTGGCGCATAAATAATAGTTGAATCAAAATTAGCTCCAAATGGGTTATCACTTGCTAAAATAGGATTTTTCTGCGTGAAATTTGTTAAATTTTCTACACCAAAATACATCTCAAACTTTTTAGAAAAAACTTTGGTGACTTGGGCGTTCAGTAAACTATAAGAATTTGAATACTCTTCTAATTGATATTCAATAGAATTACTTGATGTATCTGGCAGACGTTGATCTCCAATAAAATTATAGGTTAAGTCAAACTTCCACTGCTTAATCAATTCTACTGGCTTTGTTTCATATGAAATATTTGCAAAGAAGCGATGATTTGGAGTCAATGGTTTTGATAATTTCCCTGAGGTATAATCAGTTTCTATGTCATAGAATTTATAGGCCAATCGAACATTAAGATACTCATTAATGAAATAATTTACTTCTGTCTGAAAGCTATTTGCATAACTTTCTCCCTCCAAATTATAGAATGAAATTCTTTGTGGGTTTTCCCAATCTACCACCACTTGGTTTTGAAAATGAGTTCTATAAAAGTCAAAGGTAATATCTCCTTTTTTATCAAATAAATTAAATCCTTGTAAATATGAAATTCCATAATTCCAGGCAACTTCTGGATCTAAACCGTATATTTTACCACCAGAGGATTGAATGTCTATTTGTCTAGCACTTGCAAATAACTGTTGATTTTCTGCAAATACATTGGCACTTTTTCTTCCCTGACCAACTGAGCCCCTAAACACTGCTTTTTCCCAAGGTGCATACCTTAAATGAACTCTAGGTGTAATAAAGGTTCCTAATAAATTATGAGTATCAACTCTTAGCCCTGTGGTAAAACTAAAATTATCTAAATTATCATACGCATATTCAAAAAAACCTCCAAAAGAATTCTCATTTCTAGAAAAATTAATAGAATTTACAAATTCATCATAGGTATCATAAGTAAAATTTATCCCTGTTGTAAACTTGCTTCGAGTATCTCCTATAATTGAATTAAATAGCAAATTTGAATAAATACTTTCATGCTTAATATCATAGGTTTTTAATCCAAAATAAGAATCTTGTTCGTGATTGCTATAAGCAAACTGGAAACCAAAGCTTTGAAAAGGAAGCTCTGGAAAAACATAGCCTAATTTTACAGAAGAATCAAAGCGTTTAGTGTCAATTTCACCTCCCCAGATATCTGACCCTCCTTTATCTAAACTAGGATTAAAATTGATTTCTCCTGTTTGTTTAGCATCATTCATATAACGAACATTGATAAAGCTTACCCAGCCTTTTTCTGTGTCTAGGTATTGCCATCGGCTCATCACATTTACTTGGTTTGTTAATGGATTATCTAAAAAATTATCTTTATTTCTATCAAATTTCTCACCTCGGTAGTTTCCATGGATATACAAGCCTGTTTGCCATTTTTCAGAAATTTTATGATTAAAATGCGTGTTTAACTCTAATCTACCACCTAAAGACCCATAGGTGTTTAAAAAAAATCTTTTATCTGTAAAAGGCTTTACTAATTCAGCATTAATCTGTCCAGAGATACTCTCATAACCATTAATAACACTTCCTGCTCCTTTAGTTATTTGAATGCTTTCTACCCAAGTACCGGGTGTAAAAGTGAGACCAAAAACCTGAGCTGCACCACGAATTGAAGGAAGGTTTTCTTGAGTTATTAGTAAATAAGGACTTTTTAAACCTAACATTTGAATTTGACGAGTTCCTGTTAAGGCATCTGAAAAATTTACATCTATAGACGGGTTGGTTTCAAAGCTCTCAGCTAGATTACAACAGGCAGCCTTCAATAATTCTGCACTGTTTACTGTAAAAACATTTTGTGTTTGCACAAAAGATCTTTGTGTTGCCTTCTTTTTGCTTTTTATAGTTACTTCTTCTAACTCATTTTCTGGTGTTAGAAAATGATGTATGGGTTCTAAATTAGTTATAATAAGCGTATCTGTCTTATAACCAACATAACTAACTACAAGCTTCTTATAACTTTTTTTATATGGAATTGTAAACCATCCTTTTTCATTAGTTGTAGCCCCTGTAGAGCTATTTAACCAATAAACATTGGCCCCAAAAACTCCTAAATTATCTTTGGGATTGTTTTTATCCATAATCATACCTGTTAATGTTTCTTGAGAGAATAAGAACAAGGGTAGTAATAAAAAGATGGTAATGATGCTATTTTTTTTCATTGGATTGTATTTAACTTTTAATAATAACTAGACGAGTAATCAACTAAAAAGATGATACTATTGTAGTACTATTTAAAATTAAATTAAAAAAGCCTGATGTAAAACCTGAATATCTTGGGCTATATCAGGTGGAGAGAAGTCTGTATAATATTCTATTTCTATAGCAGTGTCTTTGTAAGTTCCTAAATAAGAATTTGCCTTAAAAAAAAGAACCTCTGCATCTACATGCTGTAGATTGATGAATTTTTCTTTATTAAATATTGATGATTCAAGGAGTGTTGTTTCATCTTTACAACAATTATTTTGTTTTATTAAGGAAGTCCTAGAGTTCATTGCAACCTCCTCAGCGCCACAGTTATCAGCATCACCAAAATAAGACACATCCATTAAGTTATTCCCACAATAGTGTTCATCTATGGCAAAAGACATAGATGAGAACAGTACTATAAATGACAGTAATGTTGTGCTTATTTGTTTTACAATTGTATTCATTGATCGGCAAATTTACAACAGAATTTTTTAAAATTATGTTAAACTATTTTTTTATAGTTTCTTATGATAATAAAACGCAGGTAAAAGAATCAATAAAAAAAGAGGCTGAATCAGAAATCTCCGAATATAAAAAGTAAAAAGGTAGCCTCCTTCTAAGTTATTTCTCAATGAAAAAGAAAAAGAAATAATCAACAATAGAAATGCAACAGTAAAAAATAACTGCGAAAATTTTATAATTTTTTTATTCTTAAAAATCATATAAATAATAGCTAGAGAAATTAAACTATTAACAGTGTATCTGTAAAAAAGGTGAAGTAGTAAATTCCATCTATCTAGTAGAGGAATTTTCTTGTATAAATAATCGTTTTGAAAATAATTATTTAATGGGTCATAAAATAACTGTTCTTCAAAGGCTCTTACAAAAAACAAAAGCCCAAACAAGACTAAAATTATAAGTATTCTTATTATTTTTTTCATTTCTTAAAATTTGAAAATTTATGAACCCAAACTATCCATAGCAAAAAAGTAATTCCATAGATAATTGCAGGAAAAACAATGCTATGAAAAAACTCTTGATAACTTTGGTATTCATAAATCATTACTGTTAAAAAAGCTATTCGCAAAATATTAACAATATAAATAATCATAGCACCTACAACTCCAAAAATAATAGTGTTTTTTAAAGATCCTTTAAAAGCAACAATAAATGCTAAGAATAAAATAATAATACTAACTGAATTACAACCTTCAATTACTCTGGCTATGTATTGACCATTGAGAATAACTTTCATAGACATTTCATCTTCATGTTGTAATACTAGTATTTCGTAATTAAACAAAGACAAAATAGTTTTGGTTTGCTCTGCAACTTTAGTTGTGATAGGAGAACAAGAAAAAATACCTGCTTTTTGTTGTGTTTTATTTAGATAAAAAGAGTAGAGTCCAAATAAAACAAAATACACAGTGAAAAACTTAACTAAAAAAAGAACGATACTTCTTTGACCTTTCATTAAAAATTTAATTTATTTTTGTTGAGTTTAATTACAATAAACAAATATAGAAAAAACGTGAACATCAATAGTTTCAAGAATGTCACAGAAGACATTATTTTATCCGAAAAAACAACTAAAGAAAAGCAACAAGCTATTTGTGATTTTTTACAAAGTGAAATTTCTTATTATGATTGGGTTGGATTTTACTTCAAAAATGGAGAAAAAGAAGAGTTAAAATTAGCAGAATTTACTGGAGAACCAACAGAACACACCATTATTCCTTTTGGAAAAGGCATCTGTGGTCAAGTAGCTGTATCAAATGAAAATTTTATTGTTCAAGATGTTACTGAACAAGAAAATTATATCTCCTGTGGCTGGAAAGTAAAATCAGAAATTGTAATTCCAATTTTTGTGAATGGTAAAAACATTGGTCAGATAGACATTGATTCCTATACTGTTAATCCTTTTTCTAATGATGACACAAAACTTTTAGAATTTATTTGTTCTAAAATTGCTACTTTATATTAAAATAAAAACCTCCAAGTATAAAACATCAGATTAAACTGATTTTTCTAGTTTACATTAAGCCTATCCTTTTAATTACCCAAAAATGGGTAGTTATAAAAATCCCAAATTGATGAATATCAATAAAAGACTCAAATTAAAGTCCCTATTAGAAAATATAGGTTTAAAAAAATGAAAAACCTCCAAAAGATTATAATGATGAAGTGAATTCGTTTAAGAAAAAAATTTATTCACAATTTTAGTATAAGTTTCCATATTTCAGAGTAGTTTCTATTGTTTTAACTCTTCACATTTAGTAAGTTTGTTTGCTTAACAAAGCACACAAAATGAGTAAAATAAAAACTATTAAATCTGCATTAATTTCTGTTTTTCATAAAGACGGATTAGAACCTTTGGTAAAAGAGTTACATAAAAATAATGTAACAATATATTCTACAGGAGGTACCGAGAAGTTCATTAAAGGGTTATCTATTCCTGTTACTGCGGTTGAAGATCTAACTTCTTATCCTTCCATCCTAGGAGGGAGAGTAAAAACATTGCACCCAAAAGTTTTTGGTGGTATTTTAAACAGGCAAGATCATGATGGTGATATTTCAGAAATGAGTGAATATGACATTCCTCAAATAGATCTTGTGATTGTAGATTTATATCCTTTTGAGAAAACAGTAAGCTCGGGAGCATCTGAACAAGACATTGTCGAAAAAATTGATATTGGTGGCATTTCACTAATAAGAGCTTCAGCAAAAAACTTCAAAGATACTTTTACCATTTCATCAATGGATCAATATGAAGAATTTTTACAGCTATATAAAACTAATAATGGTTCTTCATCTCTATCTGAAAGAAAGAAATTTGCTGCAAAGTCCTTTAATATTTCTTCACATTACGATACCGCTATATTTAATTATTTTAATGAAGATGAAGTTGTTTTTAAGGCAAGTGAAACAATTTCTAAAACACTACGCTATGGAGAAAATCCTCACCAAAAAGGATACTTTTTTGGAGATTTAGATGCTATGTTTGAAAAACTTCATGGAAAAGAATTAAGTTATAATAATCTTCTAGATATTGATGCTGCTGTTAATTTGATGAATGAATTTCTTGGAGAAGACCCAACTTTTGCCATTTTAAAACACAACAATGCTTGCGGTTTTGCACAAAGAAAAACTATTTCAAAAGCTTATGTTGATGCATTAGCAGGTGATCCTGTTTCTGCTTTTGGTGGGGTATTAATTTCAAATGCAAACATTGATAAAGCTACTGCTGATGAAATTCATACATTATTTTGTGAGGTAGTTATTGCTCCTTCCTATGATGATGATGCACTTACTATTTTAAAAGGAAAAAAGAATAGAGTTGTTCTAATCCAAAAAAACATTGAAGTCTCTAACCAGATTGTAAGAACCTCATTAAATGGATTATTAGTTCAAGATAAAGACACTAAAACTGATACCCTTGAAGACTTGTCTTATGCAACTATCAGCAAACCTTCTGAAAAAGAGTTAGAGGACTTACTTTTTGCTTCTAAAATTTGCAAGCACACAAAGTCTAATACGATTGTTTTAGTAAAAGACAAACAGCTATATGCTAGTGGAACTGGTCAAACCAGTAGAGTTGATGCTCTTAGACAGGCAATAGAAAAAGCAACTAATTTTGGATTTGATTTACAAGGGTCTGCCATGGCAAGTGACGCTTTCTTTCCGTTTCCAGATTGTGTAGAAATTGCTAAAAATGCAGGGATTTCTAGTGTAATTCAGCCTGGAGGCTCAATTAAAGATCAATTAAGCATAGATTATTGTAATGAAAACAATGTTTCTATGGTAATGACTGGAACTAGACATTTTAAACATTAAAATTCAACTTGCTTACTAGCTTATTTTTACTAGATTTGTAATAATACACACGTACTTAGAAAATTAATCATATTTATGGGCTTTTTTGATTTCATGACGGAAGACATTGCCATCGATTTAGGAACGGCAAACACGCTTATTATTCACAATGGAAAAGTTGTAATTGATAGCCCATCTATTGTTGCTAGAAATCGAGTTACTGGTAAAATTATTGCCACCGGACAAGAAGCAAACTTAATGCAGGGAAAAACGCATGAAAACATCAAGACTATTCGTCCTCTAAAAGACGGAGTCATTGCAGATTTTCAAGCTTCAGAAGAAATGATTAAAGAGTTTGTTAAAAAAATCCCTGCAATTAAAAAGAAACTCTTCCCTCCTGCTTTAAGAATGGTTATTTGTATCCCTTCTGGAATAACTGAAGTTGAGAAAAGGGCTGTGCAGGATTCTGCAAGACACATGAATGCTAAGGAAATTTATTTAATCTATGAGCCTATGGCTGCTGCAATTGGTGTTGGTATAGACATTATGGAGCCGAAAGGAAATATGATTATTGATATAGGTGGTGGAACTACAGAAATTGCTGTTATTGCTTTAGCTGGAATTGTTTGCGATCAATCTGTGAAAGTAGCTGGTGACTTATTCACTAATGATATTATGTATTATATGAGAACTCAACATAACCTTTATGTTGGTGAAACAACTGCTGAAAAAGTGAAAATCACTATTGGAGCAGCTACAGAAGACCTAGAAAATCCACCTGAAGACACGTTAGTTCAAGGTAGAGATTTATTAAGTGGAAAACCAAAACAAGTTCAGGTTTCCTATAGAGAAATAGCAAAAGCATTAGACAAATCTATCCTTAGAATAGAGGATGCTGTTATGGAAACCTTGTCTAAAACTCCGCCAGAATTGGCTGCAGACATTTACAACACAGGAATATATCTTGCTGGGGGAGGCTCTATGTTGAGAGGATTAGACAAACGTCTTTCTAGAAAGACAGATCTACCTGTATATATTGCAGAAGACCCTTTAAGAGCAGTTGTTAGAGGTACTGGAATTGCCTTAAAAGAGTTAGATAAATATAAAAGTGTCTTAATGAAATAACTAGACATCTTTACTTCTTATGCAACAACTAATCTATTTTATTCGGAAGTATCGGTATTTTTTATTTTTTCTACTTTTAGAATTTATAGCATTTAATCTTGTTATTAACAACCATAGTTTTCATAAAAGTAAGTTTATTAACTCTGCCAATTCTATTACAGGTGGGTTCTATAACAAAACAACCTCTATAAGCGATTATTTTCAACTCAATAAAGAAAATAGTGAACTTTCAAACGAAAACTTACTCCTAAAAAACAACCTTCAAAAAGCTTTACAAGTTTTAGAAACAGTTCATATATCAAGAAGTATAGATACAATTCAATTTAAACAACGATATTCTTTTATTAATGGTCGGATTGAGAAAAATCAGTACGCTAGTTATCATAATTTTTTAACCATTAACCTAGGTGAATTAGACAGTGTTTTTAGCGAAATGGCAGTTATAAACAGTAAAGGTATTATTGGTATTACAGAACATGTTTCAAAAAATTATTCTAGAGTACAATCTATTTTAAACACAAATAGTAAAATTAATGCTAAACTTAAAAACAACTCTTATTTTGGGAGTTTAACATGGAATGGCTTAGATTATAATACCGTTCAACTATTGGATATTCCTAGGCAGGCAATTGTAAAAATTGGGGATACAATTATAACAGGAGGAATGTCATCAATTTTTCCAGAGGGAGTACCCATCGGACAAGTAATCAACATAAAAGAAGAGGCTACTATTAAACGAGTTATAAATATTCGCCTTTTCAATGATATGAGTAATTTAAAAAATATCTATGTTATTAAAGATTTTGACAAAGAAGAAATTATGAATCTAGAAAAAAGCAGCAATGAATAAATTCCGCATCTTTTTTTGGAGTATCCTTATCCTTTTACTACAAATATTATTGTTTAATAATATCAATTTTTCTCAACATATTAATCCATATTTATACATTACTTTTATTTTTATATTCCCTTTAAATAAAAATAGGTTCGTATTTTTGTTTACAGCTTTTATATACGGCTTAACCTTAGATCTCTTCTCTGATACTGGTGGTATACACGCAGCTTCACTTTTATTTGTAGGGTTTTTACGTTTATCTTTTATTAAACTTTTTTTCAAAAAAAACACTATAGATTACCTGCTTTTCAACCTTCATTCAGAAGCATTTGGACAAGTATTTAATTACGTAGTAACTATAACAGTCATTCATCATTTTGTTTTATTCTCCTTAGATAACTTTAGCTTTCATAATATGGAAACTGTATTCTTAAACACCCTCTATTCAAGTACTTTTACTTTGGTTCTTTATTTTTTAGGATCATATATACTGAGAAAAAAAATAACTTAATTACTATGAAAAGAAGTTTTTTACTATATTTTTTAATTTCAATAATCGGACTTCTTTTCATTGGAAGATTATTTCAATTACAAGTAGTAAGAGGAGGAAATTATAATCCTGTGAAAACTTCTGCGGTTAAAATAAAATTTGATTTTCCTGAAAGAGGCTATATTTATGATAGAAATGGAGAATTATTGGTTGCTAATCAACTCTCATATGATGTAATGATTATTCCAAATGAGGTAACTCCTTTAGATACATTAGAATTTTGCTCGCTTTTAAAAATCACCAAAAAAAACTTTATAAAACGTTACAAGAAAGCAGAAAATTATGCGCCTTGGCTAGAATCTGTTTTCTTAAAACAACTAGCAAAAGAAGACTTTGCTTTTCTACAAGAAAAATTACATAAGTTTCAAGGGTTTTATATTCAAAAAAGAATTATAAGGGATTATCCCATAAAATCTGCTGCAAACATTTTGGGGTATATTAATGAAGTAAATGAACTCGTTGCTAAAAAAGATGACTACTATCAACAAGGCGAATTAATTGGCAAAGCTGGAATAGAGGCTCAATATGAAAAAGTATTGAGAGGAAAGAAAGGAAAAAAACATTTCCGAAGAGATCGACTCAATAAAATAATGGGGCCTTTTAAAGATGGAATATATGATTCTATTGCCATCAATGGAAAAGACATTACATTGACCATAGATAGTAAACTTCAACAATATGGAGAATATTTAATGAAAGGAAAAAGAGGCGGTATTATAGCACTAGAACCCTCAACTGGTGAAATTCTTGCGTTAATTACCTCACCAAGCTATGATCCAAACATGATGGTAGGTCGTGTACGCTCGCCTAATTCAGTGAAGCTCATTGGAGATACCATTAACAAACCAATGTATGATAGAGGTCTAAAAGGAACCTATGCCCCAGGGTCACCTTTCAAACTAGTAAATGCACTTATTGGGCTTCAGGAAGAAGTTATTGATGAAGGAACTCATTTCTATTGCAATGGTGGGTATCGTTATGGTAATCGTAAAAAAGAATTTATGAAATGTCATTGTGATATTTATGGAAAACCTATTCAACTAAATACCGCAATTTCAAAATCTTGTAACAGTTATTTCGCAAATACTTATAAGAGAATTATTGAAAAAAACAATAACTCTACAAACGGAATGAATAATTGGAGTGCTCATGTTAAAAGTTTTGGTTTAGGAAACTATTTGGGGTATGACTTACCTGAGGGTGATAAAGGATTAATACCTAATGGAGATTACTATAGTAACATGTATAAATATAGATGGAATGCATCTACTAATATCTCTAATGCCATTGGGCAGGGTGAAGTGCTTACAACTCCTATACAACTAGCTAATGTAACCGCAGCGATTGCAAATAGAGGTTATTTCTATACACCTCATGTGGTAAAAAGAATAGAAAACAAAGCCATTACAGATTCAGCATTTACAATTGCTAAGCAAACCACTATTGACAAAAAGCACTTTGACCCAATTATTGAAGGAATGCATGAAGTATTTAAGACCGGAACCGCTAAGTGGGTTAATATTAAAGGAATAGATATTGTTGGCAAGACAGGTACTTCAGAAAACTTTATGAGACTTGATGGGAAAAAAATTAAATTACCAGATCATTCTATTTTAGTTGCTTTTGCACCAAAAGAGAATCCCAAAATTGCAGTTGCAGTATTTATTGAAAATGGCGGTTATGGTGCTACAGTTGCAGCGCCAATAACAAGTCTTTTAATTGAAAAATATTTAACAGGAATTGTGAAAAGAAAATGGATTGAAGATCGAATGTTAAAAACTGATTTAAGTTCAATATATCAAAGTCAAATCTTAGCACCTAAAAAATTTGAGACAGGAACGAAATAATATTTTTTTTGGTATAGATTGGTTACTCGTACTTTTCTTTCTGTTACTTGTTGGCTTTGGATGGGTAAATATTTACGCAGCTTCTCATTCAGACGAAAGTATTCAGGTATTTGATTTTTCTTCAAAATATGGCAAACAACTTCTTTGGATTTTATTAAGCATTCCTCTTATCATCTTGATTTTATTTATTAACGCTAAGTTTTTTCAGCAGTTTTCAAGTATTTTTTTCATCCTTTCATTAGTAACGTTGATAGGACTATTTATTTTTGGTACAGAAATTAACGGGGCAAAATCTTGGTATCGATTTGGAGGTGTTAGTTTACAACCATCAGAATTTGCAAAAGCATTTACAGCGCTTGCGCTTGCAAAATTGATGAGTGATAGAAAATATAATTTAAGTATCCTAAAAAACCAACTAAAGGCTTTTATTGTCATTTTTTTACCTGCTTTTTTAATTGCGTTGCATGACCCAGGTTCTGCTATCATATATTTAGCGTTCTTTTTTGTTTTAAATAGAGAAGGATTAACCTTAGCTTATATTATTTTAGGATGCACCTCTATCATATTATTTATAGCCACTATTTTAGCGGGTGTAAAAATCATTATCGGGTCCTTATTTATTCTTATTACGACATATCTTATTTATAAGATCTACAGAAATAAACGTTTTTTACAATTTAATTGGATGAGGGTTGTAGCAATCTATTTATTTTCTTCTCTTTTTATTTTCACTGCAGATTACTCATACAATCATGTTTTAAAAAAACATCAAAGAGATCGGTTTGAAGTTATCTTAGGAAAAACCTCAGACACAAAACAAATAGGATACAACTCAGATCAGTCTATACAAACTATTAGCTCAGGAAAATTTTGGGGAAAAGGATTCTTAGAAGGAGATAAAACTCAGGGAAACTTTGTGCCTGCTCAAGATACAGATTACATCTTTAGTGTTGTTGGAGAAGAATGGGGCTTTGTGGGATCTAGCCTTGTAATACTGCTGTTTATAGCACTTCTCTTTAGAATCATACACAGGGCAGAAAAACATGCTAATAAATTTGGAAGAATCTATGGCTATGGTGTAGCCTCAATTTTATTTTTTCATCTAATTGTAAATATAGGAATGGTTATTGGGCTTATACCAACAGTAGGGATTCCATTACCTTTTTTTAGCTATGGTGGTTCTTCTCTTTGGGGCTTTACTCTCCTACTCTTCATTTTTATAAAACTAGATGCTGAAAAAAGTTATGATTGGTAAATTACCATCTTAAAATGATTTCATAAAAAAACGCTCTGAATGTATTCAGAGCGTTTTTTTATTTTATCTAATGTAACTAGTCTACAAAGTAGCTACTTGCTTTGTTAATTTAGATTTTAAATTAGCTGCTTTATTCTTGTGAATAATATTATTTTTCGCTAATTTATCTAACATAGAAATTACGTTTAATAACATACCTTCAGCTTCTTTCTTGTCTGAAGATGCACGTAAATCTCTTACAGCATTACGAGTTGTTTTGTGCTGATGCTTGTTACGTAACCTTTTTGTCTCGTTACTTCTAATTCTCTTTAATGCTGACTTATGATTTGCCATTTCTTTTATGTTTGTTTTAATAAAACTTGTAGTCCGTACGGGAATCGAACCCGTGTTACCAGGATGAAAACCTGGCGTCCTAACCCCTAGACGAACGGACCAATTGCAATCTTACAGAAAATAATCCTCCGATTGCGGATGCAAATATACAACGTTTTTAAAATTCTGCAATATTTTTTTAAAAAATTTAATAGGCCTTTGCAAATAAGACTCTTCTGACTGATTTTTTACCAGATAAAATACAGAATCCAGCCTCTTCTATTACTTCATTTGGGATGCATCGAATAGTTGCTTTTGTTAACTCTTTAATTTTATTTTCAGTTTCAATTGTTCCATCCCAATGAGCAGAAATAAATCCACCTTTGTTATCAATCACTTCTTTAAACTCGTCAAAAGAATTTACCTCAGTAATATGATCATTTCTATAAGAAAGTGCTTTGCTGAATAAATTTTCTTGAATCTCTTCTAATAAGTTTTCAACATAATCAATTAACTCGTCTTGAGAAACTGTTTGTTTTTCTAAGGTATCTCTTCTAGCTACTTCTACTGTATTGTTTTCTATGTCACGATTACCGATAGCAATTCTTATAGGAACGCCTTTTAGTTCATATTCTGCGAACTTAGCTCCTGGCCTGTAGGTATCTCTGTCATCAAATTTTACTGAAATTCTTTTTGACTTTAACGATTTTACAATAATCGCTACTTTTTCAGAAATAACAGCTAGTTGTTCCTCTCCTTTATAAATAGGAATAATTGCTACCTGTATTGGCGCTAATTTTGGAGGTAAAACCAACCCTAAATCATCTGAATGAGTCATAATTAACCCTCCAATTAAACGAGTAGATACACCCCAAGAGGTTGCCCATACGTATTCTTGTTTTCCTTCTTTGGAAGTATATTTTACATCAAAAGCTTTCGCAAAATTTTGGCCTAAAAAATGAGATGTTCCAGCCTGTAATGCTTTTCCGTCTTGCATTAATGCTTCAATTGTAAAAGTATCTTCGGCACCCGCAAATCGCTCACTTTCAGATTTATATCCTTTCACAACTGGCATTGCCATGAAATTCTCAGCAAATTCAGCATATATTTCTTGCATTTGAGTTGCTTCTGCTACTGCTTCTGTTTTTGTTGCATGAGCAGTATGACCTTCTTGCCATAAAAACTCAGCTGTTCTTAAAAATAGTCTTGTTCTCATTTCCCAACGAACAACATTTGCCCATTGATTAATTAATAATGGTAAATCTCTGTAAGACTGAATCCATCCTTTATAAGTATTCCAAATAATAGCTTCAGATGTAGGTCTAACAATTAACTCCTCTTCCAACTTAGCTTCAGGGTCTACTCGAAGCTTCCCTTCATTATCTGGATCATTTTGCAATCTATAATGAGTAACTACGGCACACTCTTTAGCAAAACCTTCTGCATTCTTTTCTTCTGCTTCAAACAGGCTTTTAGGAACAAACAATGGAAAGTAAGCATTCTGATGCCCAGTTTCTTTAAACATTCTATCTAATTCTGCTTGCATATTCTCCCAAATAGCAAATCCATAAGGCTTAATTACCATACAGCCTCTTACTGCAGAATTTTCAGCTAAATCTGCTTTCTGTATAATTTCATTATACCATTTAGAATAGTCTTCTGCTCTTTTTGTTAACTTCTTACTCATAATCCAAACTTTGGCACAGATATTGTTAATTATTTGTTATAAAAATTGTAGTAAATTTGTTTATTATCAAAATACTAATACAAAACTAAAGCATTTTGAGCATAGACAATAAAATTTTTCTAATTTTTAGCTATCAATTTATGTTTTTTTAAATCTCTAATAATTTCATTATGAAAACAAATTACATCAACACAACAAGCTCAATAATTTTTTTCTATTTATTTGTGATTGTTTTCGCTTCTTCTTGCACTATTTATCAAAACGTGCCAGGTAATGATGGTATTTATTCTTCAAATACAACTGAACGCAATATCATTGTAGCAAATAGTGATGAGCATAGAGATTTTGAGCAAAATTATTTCACAAAAGAATTAGAGAGAATAGACAATATTAATGGAACAGACATACTTACAGACATAGAAACCTATAGTTCTGTGAACGATACTATTTCAAATTCAAGAGATAGCATTAGTAACTATAATACAAATAGTGCTTGGGGCTATGAAGATAGTCAGAGTGTTGTTATTAATATTAATTTAAACAATAACAATGGTTTTGGATGGGGTAATAATTGGAATTTATACGATCCATATATTGGGTATGGGTATGGGTATGGTTCTTTTAATTCTTGGTATGGAAGACCATGGGGCTTAAGATGGGGGAACAGATGGAATAATGGCTATTATTGGGGTGGATACGGATATTTTAACAATCCATATAACAATTTTGGCCCTTACAATCCATATAATTATGGCATGTATGGTTATGGATTCTCAAATTGGGGGAATTATTATGGTAATGGTTTAGCCTACAATGGTAGAGGAAATTATAATTATGGCAGGAGAGCATCCACTAACAATTCTTACAGTAGAAGAAATTCTAGTTCTACAACCAGAAGAGCAAATGCTTTTGTAAGAAATAACACTAGTAAATCTAACACAAGAACAAGAAAACCTGATAACAAAACTAGTCGAAGAAGAGTAGCAACAACTAAAAATAACACCAATAACCGAAAAAGCAGAAGTTATAATACTAGGGGCAACAATAACTCAAATTTCAACAAATCTTCTACTAGGACTAACCCTTCTCCAAGAAGGTCATCTTCAACTAGAAGTTCTTCAACAAGATCTTCTAGTCCTTCAAGAAGAAGTAGCCCTTCGAGAAGCAGTAGTTCACCAAGAAGAAGCTCTTCTAAAAGAGGAGGTTAAAAATATCTAAACTAGTAAATATGAAAAAAATTATCTTTTTTGTGGCTTTTGCCGCAGTGAGTTATGCATCCTATTCTCAATCGTTAGGCTATGAAGATTTATCTACCATGTTTTCAAGAAATGATAGAAATGGAAGTGCCAGGTTTGTTGCAATGGGTGGTGCTTTTGGAGCTGTAGGTGGAGATGTAACTGCTATGACGATAAACCCTGCTGGAATATCTATCTTTAACGATAGCAATGCATCTATAGCTTTTCAATCTAGAAGCACAGATTACTTAACAACTTATTATGGAAATTCAACAATAACCCAACAAGATTTCTTTAAAGTATCAAATGCTGGTGTAGTATTTACTTTTAACAACTACACAAGTGACGAATGGTCTAAATTAGCAATGGGTATAAATTATAGGGTTTTAGCAGATTTTGAAGATACATTTATTGCTAAAGGAACTAGTGGTTTTGCTTCGTTTGATAACTTTCCGTTAGATAATAGTGAAAATCCATTAGTGTATGATATTGCAGATAATCAACAATTATCTAACTTTTACAATGGAGACATGTCCGAATTAAGCTTTGCTTTTTCAGGAGTCTATGAAGAAAAAATGCACGTTGGAGCTGGTCTAAATTTTTATGATCTCAATTTTAGTCAGCAAACAATTTTAAGAGAAAACAATAATGATGGAAATAACAACACTTTAAATGCTCGTCTTTACCAAGAAAACTTCACAACTGGTGTTGGGTTTTCTTTAAGTGCAGGAGTTATTTACAAGCCAACGAATGCTTTTCGTTTAGGTCTTAGCTATCAGTCTCCCACTTGGTTTACTGAAATCATTGAAAATACCAACATCACAAATAATGATGGTTTTTTTGGAGATACTGAAATTGAAGTAAGTAATGATGATATGATCTATGACAATACTTTTGGCGGTAATTTACCAACACAGGGCTTGCTGTATAAATTAAGAACTCCAAGTAAAATTACAGCAAGTACTGCTATAATTTTTGGAAAATTTGGATTGATCAGTTTAGATTATTCAACAAAGAACTATCGTGGTTTAAATTTATCTGGAGATGATTTTTCTGAGGAGAATTTATTTTTCGATAATCAATTAAGAAAAGTTGATGCACTTCATCTTGGGACAGAATGGAGAATTAAAAAACTAAGTATTAGAGGTGGATATATATATGAGCAAAGCCCAGATGTGAGCGCGATAGCATCAGATGATCTACAAAGCTATTCTTTGGGGTTTGGATATAATTTTGGATGGGTAAAATTTAACCTTGCTTACACCAACAGCAATAAAACCGGACTTTACGACTTTTACCCGCAGTATAATCAGGTAGAAGCTGCTGAATTAAACATAGACAATACTATGGTAACTGCAGGGTTTTCAGTACATCTTTAATTGAACTACTCAGTGTATTTTAAGAAATATTATCACAAAATTTGAAGAGCTATTTTATCTCTATTTAACATATCTATTCATTTTTTTTGCAGTAATTTTGCACTTCATTTACTAACAAGAAAAAATGAGTTCACAAACAATTACAATTCAGTCTACTAACAACGATAATATCTTAAAATTTGTAAGTACTCAAATTTTAATTAATGGAGGTAGTTATGAATTTAATAATATAGATGATGCTAAAAAATCTCCTTTAGCGCAACAATTATTTTATCTGCCTTTTGTAAAAAAGGTATTTATTACAGCAAATTTTATTGCCATTCAACGATTTGATATTATTGAATGGATTGATGTTCAAGAGGAAGTAAGAGAACAAATTGAAGCCTATCTACAAGCTGGAAATATTGCTGTAAAGGAAACAGATAATTCCAGAAAAAAAGAAGCTATAGAAGTCTATGCAGAAGTAACTCCAAATCCTTCAGCCATGAAATTTGGCACCAATAAATCTTTGACAGCTACAGATGTTGAATATAAAAATATTGAAGAAGCAAGTAAGTCTTCTCCATTAGCACAAGCCTTATTTGGATTCTCTTTCGTAAAAGGAGTATTTATCTCTGAAAATTACATCTCTATCACCAAGTTTGATGTTGTTGAATGGAATGATGTGTATGCTGAAGTAAGAAATTTTATCAGTACGTATCTTCAAGACAATAAAACCATCATTAAAGAGCTTCCTAAAACAGAAAGCACTACAAAAAAAACAAAAAAAGAAAAAGAAGAAGCTACTACAGATGGTTTAGATGGTACGCCTGGAAAGATTATAGCTATTTTAGATGAATATATTCGCCCTGCAGTTGCTTCTGATGGTGGTAATATTGCTTTTAAATCTTACGATGAAGAAAGTAAGGTTGTAAGTGTAATTTTACAAGGAGCCTGTAGTGGATGCCCATCTTCTACCATTACTTTAAAAAACGGAATTGAAACAATGTTAAAGGAAATGCTTCCAAATGAAATTAGTGAGGTAGTTGCTATCAATGGGTAATTTCTTCTAAATTAAATAATGTGTTTATCTCTAATAGATAAAAATAAGATGTCGAAAACAATTAAACCGTACAAAGATTCTGACCTAGGTAAAAAAGAGCAAGTAGCTACAATGTTTAACAATATTTCTAAAAATTATGATGACTTAAATAGAGTAATTTCATTTGGGATAGACATCAGTTGGAGAAAAAAAGTAGTGAAAATTATTTCTAAAAATAAACCTCAACAAATTTTAGATATTGCCACTGGAACAGGAGATTTAGCATTAATGATGTCTACATTACAACCACAAAAAATTATTGGATTAGATATTTCAGAAGGAATGCTGGCTGTAGGGAAAGAAAAAATAGCTAGAGCAAAATTAACTGATAAAATAGAAATGGTTGTTGGTGATTCTGAAAACATGCCTTTTAAAGACAATACATTTGATGCAATCACGGTATCATTTGGTGTTAGAAATTTTGCCAATTTAGACAAAGGGCTAACCGAAATAAGACGTGTATTAAAACCTAAAGGAACATTTGTTATTTTAGAAACCTCAAACCCAACAAAATTTCCATTCAAACAAGGTTATAAATTTTATACCTCTATTATTTTACCTATGATCGGAAAACTATTTTCTAAAGATAAAGCAGCATACTCTTATCTGAGTGAATCTGCAAATTATTTTCCTTTTGGAGAAACCTTCAACAATATTTTAAAAAAAAATGGGTTTATTAATACAATACATACACCTGTTACATTTGGCGTTGCTACAATATACTCTGCTACTAAATAATATGAAAAAAATAGTCTTCTTTATTGTTTGTTGTTTGTTTGTTCTATCCGCTGCTGCTCAAAAAAGAAGAAATGTAGACAACCTACCTACTTTTGATGATCCAAAGATTCATTATGGTTTTTATTTAGGAATAAATCAAAACGATTTTAAAGTAAATTACAGGCCAAGTAATTTTCCTAGTACCGTTGTTGAAATAAAACCTACAGCTGGTTTTAATGTGGGTTTAATTACAGATCTTCGAATTCATAAAAATGTTAATTTACGTTTTGAACCAGGCCTAATTAGCAATTCAAAAACTATTTATTTTAACAACAGTACATCTTTACTTACCAAGAGAGACAGTGTTCGCGAAATTGGTTCTACTTACTTACATCTTCCATTGGTTTTAAAATTTAGTACAGATAGATGGAATAATGTAAGGCCTTATGTGCTTGCTGGTATATCTTACGATCATAATTTCTCTAGCAATCAAGAAAATTCTGATGATAATTTTAGTGGAGAATTTAGAATGAAAACCAGTAATTTCATGTATGAATTTGGTGTTGGAATTGACGTTTACTTATCCTTTTTTAAATTTTCACCTTCTATTCGAGGAGTATTTGCAATGAATAGGGAGCTTATAGATGATAATAATGACAATAGCCCTTGGACATCACCTATAAATATATTTTCTACACGAGGAGTTTTTCTAAACTTTGCTTTTGAGTAAATCTATCTTCGGAATTCACTTAATAAAATAGCAGTAGCAGTAGCGACATTTAAGCTTTCTGTTAGCTGAGAGTTCCCGTACCTTGGTATTGTAATCTTAGTGCTAACTATTTGCTTTATAGAATTAGAGATTCCATTAGCTTCATTTCCCATAACTAAAACTGCTGAGGTTGGAGGCTTCATTTCATAAATATTATCTCCATCCATATCCGCTATAAAAACAGGAATAGAAACCGATGTTAAATATTCTTTTAAATCAATATAAGAGATAGCTACCCTAGTTAATGAGCCCATACTTGATTGCACAACTTTTGTATTATAACAATCTACCGTTTCTTTTGAACAAAGAAGCTGATCTACACCAAACCAATCACACAAACGAATAATAGTTCCCAAGTTTCCAGGATCATTAATAGCATCTAAAGCAACTGTCAAACCAGAAGAACTACTATTTTTCTCTACTGGTATTTTAAATAAAGCTATCACTTTATTTGGTGTTTTTAAACTACTGATCTTTTTTAACTCTTGTTCAGAAACTTCAATAAAACTATCTAAATATGAAAAACTACTTTCTGTAGAAAATAAGATTTCTAATTCATACGATGAATTTAAAAACTCTTGAACAACTTTTATTCCCTCAACTATAAATAATTTATACTTGTGTCTATACTTTTTTTGAGATAAACTTGTTATAAGTTTTAGATGATTCTTAGATAAACTCATGAATTAAATTGATTTTATTTCACTAAAAAAAAACAATAAAACCTAAGCGTCTTTCTCTTATAGACGACTCAGAAAAGTTTTTATCTTAATAAAGTAATCAAAAGTAGTATTTTTGAGTTTATATTGCGAGTACGTTTCATGAAAAAAATCTTTATTTTCTTTTTATTGACATTGTTTTTGTCTGCATGCAGCTCTGTTAAAAGAGTGCAAGATTCTCAGTTTTTACTGACACAAAATACAATTACAGTCAATGAAAAGAAAAATACTAATACAGATTTAAATGAATTATTAGTTCAAAAACCTAACAGTAAAACATTAGGACTTCCTCTTTCTTTGTATTTCTATAATTTAGGAGACAATACAAAACCTAAAAAGCCATCAGAATGGGGTAAAACCAGACCTAATACATACAATTTTATAAAAAATATTTTTTCTGAAAAACAAAGCATATCCTATGCTAAAAGTATGATTGGCTTAAATAATTGGTTTTTAAAAAATGGTCAATCTCCAATAATAATTAATGATGATAAAATTAAAAAAACAATCAATAACCTAAATGCCTACCATAAAAATAATGGATATTTTAGAGTAGATGTAAGTTCAAAAAAAGAGCTATTAAAAAATAAAAAAGCCAGTATCAATTACATCATAAACACAGGGCGGCCAACTTTTTTAGATGCTATAATAACAAAAATAAAATCACCTGTTTTAGATTCTTTATATCAATCTAAAAAAGCATCATCTTATTTAAAAACTGGAGACCAATTTATTGAAACTAATTTTATTAAAGAAGCAAAAAGAATCACCAATCTTTTTAGAAATAGTGGTATTTATCACTTCACAGAAAGTGATTTGGGGTACTACAACATAGATTCTGCTAACACAAATAATTACAAAACAAATGTTGATCTTGTTATTTTTGATAAAAAAAGAGTTTTAAAAACAAATGGAGAGTATGTTTTAAAGCCTTATTATATTCAAAAACTGAGAAAAGTAACTGTTTTTACTGATTATTCTTTTACTGAAAAAGACAGTCCATACCTAGACTCTATAAACTATCAAGGAATTAACTTTCTTGCTCATAAGAAAATAAAATACAATCCAAAACTATTATCTGAATCTATCTTTATTAAACCCAATGAAGTGTATGCAGATTCTCTAAGGAACCTAACGAGAAAACATTTAAAATCATTAAGAAACTTTAAAGTTACCAATATCAAATATGAAACAGTAGACAGCCTAAATAACCAACTAGATGTTTCAATTTTTCTGACACCTCTAGATAAATTTAGTTTAGATCTAGAGACAGAACTCACACACTCTAACATAAGAGATCTAGGAGTTTCTGCCAAGTTTTCTATTGTAAACAGAAATATATTTAAAGGGGCAGAAATTTTTAAACTCTCGTTTTTAAGTTCTTTTTTTAATGCTTCTCAAGATGCAAATAAAGAAGAACGCTTTTTCAACTCATGGGAAATTGGAGCAGATATGTCTCTAGAAATTCCACGTTTTGTGGCGCCTTTTGGAATTAACAAATTAGTTCCAAAGAGGATGTCTCCAAGAACTATGTTTACATTAGGAACAAGTATTCAGCAAAATATTGGGCTAGATAGAAAAACAGTCACAGCATTAATTGATTACAAATGGCAATACAATGCAAAAAAAACAATTCAATTAGATATTTTCAACACTCAATATGTCAGAAACTTAAGAATTGGGAATTACTTTGATATATATAATTCTGAATATATTAAACTTAATTCTATTGCAAAAGAGTTTTTTAACGATCCAGATTATAATTTAGAAAGACAGCAAGAAACTGTTTCATTTATGAGAACTGTTTTTAATGATTCTAACTTTCAATCTAACAATCCAGATTCATACAGAAACAATTTAAATATTTTAGACAGGTACAATATCATTACATCAGATTTTTTAATTCCAACAATAGCCTATTCCTTTACCTACAATAATCAGCGTGACTTTAGAGATAATAATTTTTCTTTTTTTAAAATAAGAATTGCTAACTCCGGAAATATTGGAGGTTTATTGTCTAATAAAAAAGACAACAATAATAGGAAAACTATTTTTAATATTCCGCTAGCTCAGTATTTTAAAACAGACATAGAGTATAAGAAATTTTGGGAAATAGATGATAGTTCAGTTATTGGTTTTAGAAGTTTTATTGGTGCAATTATTCCTTATGATAATTCAGCAATTCCTTTTACAAAAAGTTATTTTGCTGGGGGGTCAAATGATATTAGAGCCTGGCAAACTTATGACTTAGGTCCTGGAAGCCGAAATTCTGGATTAGAATATAATATTGGAAGTCTTAAGTTTTTAACCAGTGCAGAATATAGGTTTGATTTGTTTGGAAGTTTAAAAGGAGCCTTATTTGTTGATGCAGGAAACATATGGGACATCACAAATTCTATTTTTGCTGAAGAAGAAGCAACATTTAATGGAATAAATTCAGTAAAAGATATTGCTGTTGGTTCTGGTTTTGGACTCAGGTACGATTTTAGTTTTTTAGTCTTTAGATTAGATCTTGGTTTTAAAATGCACGAACCCTACTTAAAAAGTAATAAATGGTTTAGAAATTATAACTTTTCAAACGCAGTTTATAACATAGGAATAAATTATCCTTTTTAAAATATTTTTACAATTTCTGCTACAACGATTTCGATGATTTTTAAGCTCATCTGAGTCAAAATCTTCTCCTCATAGCTATTTTTTGATTACTTTTGATTCCTAAATTTCAATCATTTAAAACAAAAAAAATGAGTCACAATATCAAACCAGGAGTTGCAACAGGTGAACAGGTTCAAGCTATTTTTAAACTAGCCAAAGAGAAAGCATTTGCTTTACCAGCTGTAAATGTTGTTGGTTCAAATACCATTAATGCTGTATTAGAAACAGCTAAAGATTTAAATGCTCCTGTAATTATTCAGTTCTCAAATGGAGGTGCACAATTTAATGCAGGAAAAGGTTTGTCTAACGAAAACCAAAAAGCAGCAATAGCTGGTGGAGTTGCAGGTGCTAAACATATTCATTTATTAGCTGAAGCATACGGAGTTCCTGTTATTTTACATACAGACCATTGTGCAAAAAAGCTATTACCTTGGATTGATGGTTTACTAGACGCAAGTGAAGAGCATTTTGCCGCTACAGGAAAACCACTTTATAGTTCTCATATGATAGATTTATCTGAAGAGCCAATTGAAGAAAATATTGAAATTTGTAAAACCTATTTAGCTCGTATGTCTAAAATGGGGATGACTCTAGAAATTGAGTTAGGAATCACAGGTGGAGAAGAAGATGGAGTAGATAATTCAGATATTGATGTTTCTAAATTATACACACAACCAGAAGAAGTTGCTTATGCATATGAAGAATTAATGAAGGTTAGTCCTCAATTTACAATTGCTGCAGCCTTTGGTAATGTTCATGGAGTTTACAAGCCAGGAAATGTAAAATTAACTCCAAAAATCTTAAAAAACTCTCAAGAGCATGTTTCTCAAAAACACAACCTAGCCCACAATACAATTGATTTTGTATTTCATGGTGGATCAGGTTCTACCCTTGAAGAAATTAGAGAATCTATTGGCTATGGTGTTATTAAAATGAATATAGACACCGATTTACAATATGCTTTTACTGAAGGAATTCGCGATTATATGCAAGGAAAGGCAGATTATTTAGCAAACCAAATTGGAAATCCAGATGGAGCAGATCAGCCTAATAAAAAACATTATGATCCAAGAAAATGGTTACGTGAAGGAGAAGTTACCTTCAAAACTAGATTGAAAAAAGCTTTTGAGGACTTAAATAATGTAGATACATTATAGTAGATTAAGTTTTAAAATACAAGAGTCTGTTTAAAGATTGAATTGCAGTTATAATTCAATCTTTAAACAGACTTTCTTTTTTATTGGAAAGTTACATATTATTCCATTAAATTTGTCAACTTAGCTTAAGGAGATATTTCCTTAAATTAATAACACAAAACAGACGACTAACTAGTAGTATATGGCTTGGTTTAAAAGAAAAGAGAAAGGAATTAATACTCCTACAGAAGCAAAAAAAGATACCCCAAAAGGCTTATGGTATAAGACTCCTAGTGGTAAAATAATAGATACTGAAGAATTAAAACGAAATTTATACGTAAGCCCAGAAGACGGCTATCATGTTAGAATAGGCAGTAAAGAATACTTTGAAATGCTTTTTGATGACAATAAATTTAAAGAATTGAATTCTAATATTACAGCAAAAGATCCTCTTAAATTTGAAGACACAAAAAAATATCCCGACAGATTAAAAGCTGCGCAAGAAAAAACCAAGCTAAAAGATGCCGTTAGAACAGCAGTCGGTAAATCTTTGGGCAAAGACATTGTAATTGCAGCCATGGATTTTTCCTTTATTGGAGGATCTATGGGAAGTGTTGTTGGTGAAAAAATTGCAAGAGCAATAGAATATTCAATCAAAAACAAACTCCCATTCTTAATGATTTCAAAATCTGGTGGGGCAAGAATGATGGAGGCATCTTTATCTTTAATGCAATTGGTAAAAACCTCTGCTAAACTTGCACAACTAGCAGAAGCAAAAATACCTTATATTTCTTTATGTACAGACCCAACAACAGGAGGAACAACTGCTTCTTTTGCAATGTTGGGAGATATAAATATTGCAGAGCCTAATGCTTTAATAGCTTTTGCTGGGCCAAGGGTAGTAAGGGATACTACAGGAAAAGATTTGCCTGAAGGGTTTCAACGTTCAGAGTTTGTTTTAGAGCATGGTTTTTTAGATGGAATCTACGAGAGAAAAAACCTAAAACAACAAATCAACTTGTACATAGATTTAATACAAAATGAACCCATAAGAGTATAAAAAAATAAAGTCCTTATTTACCACTACAATCTTCTCGCCTAGAACAAGTTACCCTTAATCTTTGCTTCTATATATCGCTATAAAATATATAGGTTACCATATAAAATAATTGTACATTTGCCCAGTCAATGAAAAAATCATTGATGTACATAAAAATCATTTAAATAATATTGGCATGTATTTGACAAAAGAAGTAAAAGAAACAATCTTCGAAAAACACGGTAATAGTAAAACTAATACTGGTTCAGCAGAAGGACAAATTGCATTATTCACGCACAGAATTAACCATTTAACAGGGCACTTAAAACAAAATCGTAAAGATTTTAACACAGAGCGTTCTTTAGTGAAAATGGTTGGAAAGCGAAGAAGTCTTTTAGACTACTTAAAGAAGAAAGATATCGCAAGATATCGTGCAATTATCAAAGAGTTAGGAATTAGAAAATAATACCTACATAAAAGAGGTAGCTATATGCTACCTCTTTTAATTTTTACTTCCATTGGATCACAACAACACACAACAACACACACACAACAAGAAAAGTTTAATTAAGAACGAATTATTAAAGTATGATTCCAAAAGTATTTAGAGAGGTCATAGACCTTGGAGATGGAAGAACCATCTCATTAGAAACCGGTAAATTAGCAAAACAAGCTCACGGTTCAGTTGTTGTTCAAATGGGAAAAGCAATGTTGTTATGTACAGTAGTATCTAACTACAAGCAAAGTCCTGTAGACTTTTTACCGTTAACGGTAGACTACAGAGAAAAATTTGCTGCAGCGGGTCGTTATCCTGGTGGATTCTTTAAAAGAGAAGCAAGACCAAGTGATGGTGAAGTATTAACAATGCGTCTAGTAGACCGTGTTTTACGTCCGTTATTTCCAAAAGACTATCATTCAGAAGTACAAGTGATGATTCAATTAATGTCTCATGATGAAGACGTTATGCCAGATGCATTAGCAGGTTTAGCAGCTTCAGCAGCGATTCAATTAAGTGATTTTCCTTTTGAATGTCCTATCTCTGAAGCACGTGTTGCAAGAGTAAATGGAGAATTTGTAATTAACCCAAGTAGGGCTCAATTAGCAGATGCAGACATAGATATGATGATTGGTGCTTCTGCCGATTCAGTGATGATGGTAGAAGGTGAAATGGATGAATGTAGTGAAGAAGAAATGGCAGACGCTATTAAATTTGCTCATGAATCTATTAAAATTCAAATAGAAGCTCAGGTTCGTTTAGCAGAAGCTTTCGGTAAGAAGGAAGTTCGTGAATACGAGACAGCAGAACAAAATGAAGAATTAGAAAAAAGAGTTCATGATTTAGCTTATGACAAATGTTATGCGATTGCTAAAAAAGGAACTTCTAAAGCTGAACGATCGGCTGCATTTTCTGAAGTAAAAGAAGAAGTAAAAGCATCTTTTACAGAAGAAGAAACGGCAGAATTTGGTCATCTAGTAGGTGGTTATTATAGAAAAGCTGAAAAAGAAGCTGTTAGAGAATTAACATTAGCTGAAGGGATTCGTTTAGATGGACGTAAAACTGATGAGATTAGACCAATTTGGTCAGAAATAGATTACTTACCATCAGTTCATGGTTCGTCAATTTTTACTCGTGGAGAAACTCAAGCTTTAGCGACGGTTACTTTAGGAACTTCTAGAGATGCAAATAAAATAGACATGCCTTCTTATGAAGGTGAAGAAAAATTCTATTTACACTATAACTTCCCTCCTTTTTGTACAGGTGAAGCAAGACCTTTAAGAGGAACTTCTAGAAGAGAAGTTGGTCATGGTAATTTAGCACAACGTGGATTAAAAGGAATGATTCCAGACGACTGTCCTTATACTGTAAGAGTTGTATCTGAAGTATTAGAATCTAATGGTTCATCTTCTATGGCAACAGTTTGTGCTGGTACAATGGCATTAATGGATGCAGGTGTTAAACTTACAAGACCTGTTTCTGGAATTGCCATGGGGTTAATCTCTGATGGAGATCGTTATGCAGTATTATCTGATATTTTAGGTGATGAAGATCACTTAGGAGATATGGACTTTAAAGTTACTGGAACTTCTGAAGGAATTACTGCCTGTCAAATGGATATTAAAATTAAGGGATTACCATATGAAATTTTAGTAAATGCACTAAAACAAGCACGTGATGGTCGTTTACATATTTTAGATAAAATTACAGAAACTATTGCTTCATCAAACGAAGAAGTGAAAGCTCATGCTCCTAAAATGATTAATAGAAGAATTCCTAATGAACTAATTGGTGCATTTATTGGACCAGGTGGGAAACATATTCAGGAATTACAGAAAGAGACTGAAACTACTATTGTGATCACAGAAGACGCTGTTACCGAAGAAGGTATTATCGAAATTTTAGGAACAAAACCTGAAGGAATTGAAGCAGTTATCGCTAGAATAGAGTCTATGATGTTTAAACCTGAAAAAGGTTCTGTATATGAAGTAAAAGTAATCAAAATCTTAGATTTTGGTGCTGTTGTTGAATATACTGAAGCTCCTGGTAATGAAGTTTTACTTCACGTTAGTGAGCTAGCTTGGGAACGTACAGACAATGTTGCTGATGTTGTTAAGATGGGAGATATACTAGATGTAAAATACTTTGGTTTAGATCCAAGAACTAGAAAAGAAAAAGTTTCTAGAAAAGCTATTTTAGCAAAACCAGAAGGATTTGTTGAAAGACCACCAAGAGATAATTCTCGTGGACGTGATAGTAGAGGTAGTAGAGACAACCGTGGACGTGATAATCGTAGAGATGATCGTAGAGACGACCGTAAACCTAGAGAAGATCGCAAACCTAGAGAAGAAGACAAGAAAGAAGACTAAACACCTCTTTTTAGTTTATAAATTTAAAAATCGCCAAAATATTTTGGCGATTTTTTTGTTTCTATACAAACAGTCTTCTTATATTTAGTTTCTTTGTATGTCTTAATGAAAATACAACGACTTACATATTTATCTCTTGGTTCTAACCAAGGAGAAAAATTAAAAAACCTACAAAAAGCTATCTATGAGATTGCAGAGACTGTTGGTGCTATTCAAAAAATTTCTTCTATCTACAAAACAAGCTCTTGGGGATATGAAGGTGAAGACTTCTATAATATAAGTATCTCCGTTTCTACCTATTTACAACCAGATAGCTTACTTAAAAAACTTCTAACAATAGAATCTAATTTAGGTAGAGAAAGAAAAAACCTTAATGAATATACAGATAGAAAGATAGATATTGATATTTTATTGTTTGACGATGAAATCATATTTTCAAAAAAAATTACCATTCCACATCCAAGAATGTTAGAAAGAAAATTTGTCTTAGTTCCTTTGGTTGAAATTGCAAAAAACTCTCTTCACCCAATAGAAAAAAAACAACTATATGTTTGTTTAAATAACTGTTCGGACGCTTCATCAATTGAAAAAATTTCATCTAAATTAATAAGGCCAATACCCCTTACTGAAAAGTATAACTATATAGCTATAGAAGGTAATATAGGTGCAGGGAAAACTTCATTAGCAAGTTTAATGAGTGATGAATTTAACGCTAGAGTTGTACTAGAACGCTTTGCAGACAATCCGTTTCTGCCAAAATTTTACGAAGACAAAGAGCGATTTGCTTTTCCTTTAGAAATGAGTTTTTTAGCAGATAGATATCAACAGCTTAGTGACGATTTAGCTCAGTTTAATTTGTTTAAGAACCTTATTGTTTCTGATTATTATATTTTCAAATCATTAATTTTTGCACAAATAACATTGCAAAAAGAGGAATATGCTTTGTACAGAAAAATGTTTGATATTATGTATAAAGAAATTTCAAAGCCAGATCTATACATCTATTTGTATCAGAATACAGATCGTCTTCTAGAAAATATTAAAAAAAGAGGACGAGATTATGAGCAAAATATTGAGGCCAGTTATTTGCAAAAAATTCATGATGGATATCATAACTTCATTAAAACAGAGCAGCATCTAAATACACTAATTATTGATGTCTCTGAATTAGATTTTGTGAATGACCATAAAGATTACAAACAGGTTTTAAAAAAAATTAGCCTACATACATCATCATTAACGAATTAATTTCTGAATAGAATCAATACAGTTCAGAAAGCTAATAAATCATCACTTTTTCAACTCAAGTTTTTCAGCAAAATAATCACAAAAATCTCTCATGGTTGCCGTCATTTTTTGATCGTCAGTTGCACGCTCAAAACTTGCTGCCATAGAAACTAAGGTTTGATGAAAAAATTGTTTCATTTCATCTACTGGCATGTCTTTAGTCCAAAGATCCATTCGTAAAGTATCCTTTTTTTTATGATCCCATACAGACAGCATAATTGCTTTTGATAATTGGTTATCTATTCCTCCATCTTCGGCTGTCCAACTTATATTCTCAGGAATTTTATTCTCATCCAATTCAACAGTGAATTCAATTTTTGAAGTATGTACTACGGCCATTATTTTCTTGGTTTGTATTTAGAATTTTTAAAAATCTCTTCTTCATCTATAGATAATAAGTCTTGCAAAGATACATTATTATTGTCCATAAAGGAACGAACAATTTGCCAGCCAATCCTTTGTCCAATACGACCTGGAGACTTCCTGTCTTCACTTAAATAAAATTTTGAAAAAGGAGCCTCTTCCAAAAATCTCTTGTTTAATTTAGTATCTGTACTATACAGTAAATTATTCTCTATAAAATATTTCCAAACTTGTTCTTCATTGGCTAATGCCCAGTTAAATTTTTCTTTAGAATAGCCTATTTTTATTTCATCTGGCTTAAAGGGTAAATAAAGATCTAGTAGATATAATTTTTTGCCTTCATAAATCATTTTTGCTAAAAAAGACCTGTTATTAAATGGCTTGAGTTTAGATTCTAAGATGTTGTTAGCAACATCAACTACAATTCTTTCTCTAATGTTATTTTGTTTTATATAAGATGGATAATCATTATAATAGGGATGGTCTTCACCAAGATAGACATCTATAGAAATAAGTGCTAAAAGATCTGTATAAACAACTCTATACTCATAATCTATATTACTTAAAACTGTGATGATATCTGGTGTATTAAACGTTGGGTTATAATATGTAATATGCTTAAATAGCGATGTTAATTCTGTCTCGATATCGGAAAATGATGAATAAACCTTTTGAGTTTCTTTGTATAATTCTTGTTCATCTTTATCTTGAATTTTTGAAATCCAAACACTATCTGGGGTATTCTTAGGAAAAAGCAATGGAAAATTTTCTTTTAATACTTCTAAATTCTCTCCTTTATTCTCATAAAAATCTTGTTCAAATCTATATAACGTAAAATCTACTTCTATAATTGAAGTATCAATATTATTTTTGGCATCTTTTTGACAAGAATAAAAAAATAATAGTAGAAAGAAAAATAAGAAATAATTTCGCATATGCTTTGTATCTTAGCTACGTATTAAAGAACGTAAAAATACTAAAATAGTTTTCTATGCAAGTTGAAAAAGTTACACAATATATAATATCATGGTTAAAAGACTATGCTACAGATGCGGGGGTTAAAGGATTTGTAATTGGAGTTTCTGGTGGAATAGACTCTGCTGTTACATCTACATTATGTGCAAAAACTGGCTTCCCTACATTATGTCTAGAAATGCCTATTCACCAAGAAGAAAATCAAGTAAATAAAGCAACACGTCATATTTCTTCACTTCAAGAACGTTTTAAAAATGTAGCTACGAACCAAGTAAACTTAACACCTGTTTTTGACAGTCTGGTAAAAGCAATGCCAGCCGTTGAAAATGAAGACGATCGTTTTATGAGTTTGGCAAACACAAGGGCTAGATTGCGTATGACAAGTTTATATTATTTTGCTGGTTTAGATAATTTATTAGTTGCAGGAACTGGAAACAAAGTTGAAGATTTTGGCGTTGGATTTTACACTAAATATGGAGATGGCGGTGTAGATCTGAGCCCAATTGCCGATTTAATGAAATCTGAAGTATACGCAATTGCTCGTTATTTAGGAATAGATGAAGAAATTCAAAAAGCTCCTCCAACAGATGGTTTGTGGGGAGATGACAGAACTGATGAAGATCAATTAGGAGCTAGTTATGATGAACTAGAATGGGCAATGAAAATTGAAAAAATGGGTAAAAAAGTAGATGATTTTACTGAAAGACAAAAAGAGGTATATGAAATATATCTCAAATTTAACAGTGCTAATCAGCACAAAATGAACTCAATACCTGTTTGTGTAATCCCAAATAACTTAGAATAATCTAGTAGATTTTAATATTTTTTTTGCCAGCACTAAATTTCTACGTCTTTGACCTTTTGAAATTTCTAAAGGAGCTGATAGCATTAAAAATAATGATTTTGTTAAAAGTTTAATTTTTTTCATAGGGGTAATTATTTTTTGCAAAAAAAAATAATAAAATTAACCTATAATAATAAAATTACTTGTTTATCGCCAATTATACAACTCTCATTAACTTACTATACAGTCGTTTTTTTAACTCTGTATAATTTTGAATCATTTCTAAATCGGTATTTTCAACAGATGCTCCTTCCTTAGGATTGATAAGTTGCTGTATTTTTTTATCAATAAGAATTCTTCGTAGATTTAAAATAGCATCGGTAACTAGTTTTGACAGCACCTCCTCTGACTCAGTAACAAAGATATTTTTTCGTTCCCAATCACTTAAAGTATATTTCTCATCATCCATTAAAATAGAGGTGACTATTGAAGATATATTAATATTTGGATGGTTGATAAATGCCTCCATTTCAATTTTATCTTCTTGATTTAATTGATGAATCATTTCATAATAAATACTTTGAAAAATTTCATTTGAAAACTCTATTTCATCATCTTGAAGGTTTAAATACAATTCTTTAGACACCTGATTTGTATATTTTTCTTTTTCTAAATGCATTACACCCTCCTCATCTTCAACCTCTATAAAATCTACGAAATCTGTTTCTTGATTTCCAAATAACAATAAAATTCTAATAATTTCTCTTTCTAGAATAAATAAAGAATCTACTTCTTTTAATTGTTCTGTTTGCTTTTTTACAACCTCAAATGATTGTTTATCTTTTTGCTGATTTTTATTAAAATCTTTAGTGTTTTTAGATATTAACTGTGCTAATTCACTAAATAAAACTCGTTCAGAAATTTCCATAATACGAGAGCATTCTTGCACATAGACTTCTCGTTGAATACTATCAGGAATTTTAGAAATACTTGTCACTATATCACGAATTAATCCTGCCTTTTTTACCGGATCATTACTCGCTTCTTTCATAAGAAGTGATACTTTAAAATTAATAAAGTCTTGTGATGACTCTTCTAAATATTCTCTTAAAGCAACTTCTGAGTGTTTTTTAGCAAAACTATCTGGATCTTCTCCGTCTGGAAATGTAACAACTTTTACATTCATTCCTTGCTCTAGAATTAAATCTATTCCTCTAATAGATGCTCTAATACCGGCTGCATCACCATCAAATAATACAGTGATGTTTTTTGTGAGCCTGTTAACCAACCTTATCTGATCAGAGGTTAATGCAGTTCCTGATGATGCAACCACATTCTCTATACCAGATTGATAAAAAGAGATAACGTCTGTATAACCCTCTACTAAAAAGCAATTATCTTGTTTGGCTATTTCTTTTTTTGCTTGATAAATTCCATAGAGAATTTTACTCTTGTGGTAGATGTCACTTTCAGGTGAATTAACATATTTAGCAGTCTTTTTATCACTAGAAAGCGTTCTACCTCCAAAACCTAAAATACGCCCAGACATACTGTGTATAGGAAACATCACACGACCTTTAAAACGGTCAAATTGTTTGTTTTCTCTAACTATGGTAACTCCTGTGCTTGCTAAGTATTTTATATCATAGCCTTTTTTTAGTGCCTCGTTTGTAAAAGAATCCCAAGTATCTAAACAATATCCTAAATCAAATTTTTTGATGATGTCTTCTCTAAAGCCTCTTTCTTTAAAGTAGGAAAGCCCTATTGCTTTTCCTTGAGTGGCGTTTAATAAAACATCATGAAAATAATCTTTGGCAAAGTTTGAAACCAAGAACATACTTTCACGTTCATTCATTTGCTCTTTCTCCTGGTCTGACTGAGCCGTCTCCTCTATTTCTATATTGTATTTCTTTGCAAGAAATTTAATAGCTTCTGGATAGGAATAATGTTCATGCTCCATTAAAAAAGAAACAGCATTACCTCCCTTACCTGTACTAAAATCTTTCCATATTTGTTTTACCGGAGACACCATAAAAGAAGGTGATTTTTCATCAGTAAAAGGACTCAACCCTTTGAAATTACTACCTGCTTTTTTTAACTGAACAAACTCGCCAATTACCTCCTCTACGCGGGCAGTTTCAAAAACTCGATCTATAGTACTTCTAGATATCATTTAAAATGGTCATGAAAAGTGAAAAACAAATATAGTAATTAGATATTTCGAATGATTTGTTATTGTCTTTAAATTAAAAAACCTCACTAATTTTTACTAGTGAGGTTTTTATCATATCTACTAAAAGTATTAAGAAGCTGCTCTTAATTTCTTTAACGTAGTTTTTGTCATTTTTTGTTCTGCATAATCCTTAGATACAACAAGTTGCTTTTCATCAGAACTGGGCAATTCAAACATGGCGTCTGTAAGAATAGCCTCACAAAGTGAGCGCAATCCCCTAGCGCCTAATTTATATTCAACAGCTTTTCCTACAATATAATTTAATGCATCCTCCTCAACAGTAAACACTACATCATCTATTGAAAAGAGTTTTTTATATTGCTTTATAATAGAGTTTTTAGGCTCGGTTAAAATAGCTCTTAATGTTGCAGCATCTAGTGGGTTCATATAACTTAATACCGGAAGGCGACCTATGATTTCAGGTATTAAACCAAATGATTTTAAATCTGATGGAATGATATATTGCAATAGATTTTCCTCATCAATTTTATCTTCTTCCATAGAGGCGCTAAAACCTACAGCTTGCATATTTAAGCGCTTACTTATCATTTTATCAATTCCTGAAAAAGCACCACCAGCAATAAATAAGATATCTTTTGTGTTGATTTCTATAAATTTCTGCTCGGGATGTTTTCTTCCTCCTTTTGGAGCAACGTTCACTACAGAGCCTTCTAATAACTTTAATAATGCTTGTTGTACACCTTCTCCAGAAACATCTCTTGTAATGGATGGATTGTCTCCTTTACGAGCAATTTTATCTATCTCGTCAATAAAAACAATTCCTCTTTGTGCTTTTGCAACATCGTAATCTGCAGCTTGTAACAGTCTACTTAAGATACTTTCTACATCTTCACCAACATAACCTGCTTGGGTTAGTACAGTGGCATCTACAATGGAAAAAGGAACGTTTAACATTTTTGCGATACTACGCGCTATTAATGTTTTTCCTGTTCCGGTTTCACCAACTAAAACAATATTACTTTTTTCAATTTCAACCTCATTTTCATCAATTACCTGATTAAGTCTTTTATAGTGATTGTAAACAGCAACAGACATTGCTTTTTTTGTTTCATCCTGGCCAATCACATATTGATCTAAAAAGGTTTTAATTTCTAGAGGTTTCTTAAGAATAATTTCTTTGTCTAAACTTCCTGTTGTAGCTTCTGAAATTTCTTCTTCTACAATACCATGAGCCTGTTCAATGCATTTATCACAAATGTGTGCATCTGTACCTGCTATTAATAAATCTGTTTCAGATTTTTTTCGACCACAAAATGAACATTCTAAATTTTCTTCTTTTGCCATTACCTTTTTAGTGTTAAAATGATACCCATTCTGGTTATTTTCTTACTAAAACTTCATCAATCATACCATATGCCTTTGCTTCATCTGCTTTCATCCAATAATCTCTATCAGAATCATCATGTACTTTCTCTACAGTTTGACCAGAATGTTTTGCAATAATTTGATACAATTCATCTTTTAATTTCATGATTTCACGTGCAGTAATTTCTATGTCTGAGGCCTGACCTTGTGCACCTCCTAAAGGTTGATGAATCATCACTCTAGAATGTGGTAAAGCAGAACGTTTACCTTTTTCTCCAGCGCACATTAAAACTGCTCCCATAGAAGCTGCCATTCCTGTACAAATTGTTGCTACATCTGGTTTTATAAATTGCATGGTATCATAAATACCTAGACCTGCATAAACGCCTCCACCTGGTGAATTGATGTATATAGAAATATCTTTTGATGAATCTACACTTTCTAAAAATAATAATTGAGCTTGAATAATATTGGCTACTTGGTCATTAATTCCTGTTCCAAGAAAGATAATTCTATCCATCATTAAACGAGAAAAAACATCCATAGATACTGCGTTTAACTGACGTTCTTCAATAATATTCGGGGTCATGTTGGTAATTAGCTGATTGTAGTAGGTACTACTAATTCCTTGATGTTTTGTTGCGTATTTTTCGAATTCTCTTCCGTAATCCATTGATATATTTTTTTAATAATTATACACGTAAAGATAGGAACTATTGATGAATAATTCTGAAACTATCTAAATCTAAAAAAACTCCTCTTTTACTAGAGGAGTTTTCTTTTTTATCTGTGTTGGATTCTATTTATAGACCTCTTTTATAAATCCTTCATAGGTGACTTTTTTTGTCTTAAAAGTCATTTTTTCTTTATAAAAAGTCATTAATTTTTGACTTAGCAATTGGTCTTGTAATTTTTTAGCTTCTTCTTGGTTTGTTAAGATTCTATTGGCAATATCGTCTAGCTCAGCATCTTCTGGATTCATGTTTCCAAACTGTGCCATTTGACTTCTTATGAATCCTTTTGCGTATTCTTTAAGCTCTTCATAATCCAACTTTATATCATTGTCTTTTATGATTTTTTCTTGGATTAATTGATAACGCAATCCTTTTTCAGATTTATTATATTCTTCAACAGCTTGCTCCGAAGTTAATTCTTTTTCACCTGCAGTTGCCAACCATTTTTGTAAGAATGCTGATGGCAAATCAAAACTTGTATTGTCTATTAAATATTCAGTAACTGAATTTAATAACTGTTGATCTGCTTGTTGTTGAAATTGCTTTTCTGCATCTTCCTGTATCTTTTTTCTTAATTCTGAAACTGTTTTCACGCTTCCGTCTGTAAACAATTTATCAAATAATTCTTGATCTAAATCAGCTAATTCAATTTCTGTAGTTTCCTCAATTGTAAAAGATACTTTAATATCTAATCCATGAATTTGATCATTAGAAAGACCTAAGGCTCCTTCTAACTTATGATCATCAGAAAATAATTCTTTTGTTTTTAACTCAATAACATCTCCTACTTTATTTCCAACAAACTTTTTTAAATTTGCTTTTCCTTTTAAATCTGAAAGATTAATTGTGGATTTATTCTCAATCTGTTGTTCTTCATTTACAAAAGTTCCAGTAACATTAGTCTTGTCTTTAATAACATCAACAGCTGACATTTTTCCGTAACGAGATTGTAGGTTTTCTACTTCTTTATCTATTAAAGCATCATCTGCAGAAATAACATATTGAGTTACTTTCTTTTTAGATGTTAGATCTACCTCAAATTGAGGAGCTAACCCTAATTCAAACTCAAAAGAGAATGTTTCGCTATCCCAAGAAAAATCTTTTTCAATTTTAGGAATTGGGTTTCCTAAAATATCTATTTTTTCTTCTGTTAAAAACTTGTTCAAAGAATCTTGTAAAAGCTTATTTACTTCATCAATCATAATTGATTTTTCGTATTGCTTTTTAATCATTCCCATTGGTACATGACCTTTTCTAAAACCAGGAATATCTGCTTTTTTACGATAATCTGATAACATCTGATCAACTTTTGCTCGATAATCATCGGCAACAATAGCTACTTTTATCACTGCATTTAATGCGTCAATATTTTCTTTTGTAATATTCATTGTCCTCTTTTTATTCTTAAAAAATTGAGTGCAAAATTACGCCTTTTTCTTAATTCTTACAAAGTTTAAAGGGTTCAATTTCAGGTTAGTTATAGTGTATTAATAGAGAATATATTACTTTTGAAATTCTTCCATTGCTTTTTTTTCTAATTCTGCTTGAAATTCTTCCATTACAGGTTTTACAGTGCTTTCTGGAATGTCTGAAACTTTAATATACATCAATCCATCTACAGCATTGTTAAACTTTGGGTCTACATTAAAAGCTACTAATCTAGCATTTTGCTTTACGTATTTCTTTATTAAGACTGGAATTCTAAGTGCTCCAGGCTCTATTTCATCTATAACTTTGTCAAACTTTTGCATATCTGCCTTAGCAGCATCAAATACAAAATCTTTATCCGCATCTTTTAGTTTTACTTTGAATTCTTTTTTTGGCTGAATGTACTGTGCGATATAAGGATCATAATAATGAGATTTCATAAATTCTATCATCAACGATTTAGAAAAATCTGAAAATTGATTGCTAATACTTACTCCACCCATTAAATATTTGTATTCTGGGTACCGAAGTGTAATATGAACAATTCCTTTCCACAATAAAAATAGCGGCATCGGTTTTTGTTGGTATTCTTTAATAATAAAAGCTCTACCCATTTCTATGGTTTGTTCCATCATACCATGTAATTCAGGCTCTAAACGAAACAGTGTTTGAATGTAAAACCCAGCAATACCATGTTTCTTGTAAATATCTTTTCCAAGCCCCATTCTATATGAACCTACAAGTGCTTTAACTTCCTGATCCCATAAAAATAAATGATGATAATACTTATCAAACTTATCTATATCTATAGCTTTGTTTGTTCCTTCTCCAATATCTCTAAAAGTAATTTCTCTAAGTCTTCCAATCTCTTGTAATAGATTTGGAATTTCTTTTGCTGAGGCAAAAAACACTTCATAGTTTTTGCTTTCCAGCAATCTTTTTCCATTTTTTCTTAAAGAAGCAACTTCTTTAATACATCCTTGAATATTCTTTTGAGATGTGATTTTTTTTGGAGGAATTGCAATTTTTAAATTTTGAGTTGACAGAATGTTTTGTGTCTTTTTTTCAAAAGGATTTGCCAACATATATGTTTTCTTACGGAGATACTCATAAAAAGAGCTAATATCTTTGTATTCTTGTTGATCTTTTACAGAGATGGGCTTCCCTATTCTTACCTTAATAACTCTGTTCTTTTGAGACAGTAACTCTGATGGTAATTTTGCTGTTCTAAAAGTGTCGCTTATTTTGGATAGTATATAAAACAACCAGCTATTTTTTGCGTGAAAATAAATTGGAATTACTGGCACCTCTGCCTTTTTTATTAATTTAACAGCTCCTAATTCCCAAGGCTTATCTACCATTAATTTACCATCTCTGTAAGTAGAAACCTCACCAGCAGGAAAAATACCCAATGGTCTTCCATCTTGTAAATGTTGCAATGAACTTTTCAACCCTAGAAGACTAGATTTTGCATCCTTATGATTCTCAAACGGATTCACAGGCATTACATAAGGTTTTAATGGTGCAATTCTATGCAGTAAAAAATTTGCAATTATTTTATAATCTGGCCTATGCTCTAGTAACAACTTTAACAAAAGAATTCCATCTATGCCACCCAAAGGATGATTTGAAACTGTAATAAAAGCACCATTTTTAGGAATCCTCTTTAAGTCTTCTTCAGGTATTTCAAACTCTATTTGAAACTCGTCTAAAATACCATTTAAAAAAGGAAGGTCTTTTTTATCTTTATGCTTTTGATAAATTTTATTTACTTTAGATATTCTTAGTAACCTCAATAGAATCCAACCAACAAAAGTTCCAATAAAACCAAATTTATCGGTACCAATTACTTCAGCAATTTCTTTAGATGTTACTAACTCCATAAATGAAAACTTCGTGTATCTACAAACATAACTAAAAAAACAAAATACTGCTCATTTATTTTTTTTGAATTATAATTTGTGCAGTATTTTTATTTATTTGAGATAAAATAGATCTTCCTAAATTATGAATTTTATTTAGTGAGTTGTTTGTGAAATGCCTTACTGTATACAAATCAACACCCTTTATAAAAGATGCTTTAAAGACCAATTTAATTTCATCATAAAATTGATCAAAGTGATTGAAATGATTATCTACACAAACAGAAAAACTAATGGCTGAATTCTGAATTAAATTAACTCTTAATTGGTAGGTATGTAATAATTTAAAAATATCACTAATATTGTCTTCTACCATAAAAGAGAAATCTCGTGTAGAAATAGAAATTAATACCTGATTTTTCTTTACAATAAAACAAGGAACTATGGGCTCTATTGCTATACCGCTACTAACTTTAGTTCCTTGTGAATTAAGATCATTAAACGATCTTACATATAAAGGAATCTGTTTATTTTGAATAGGCTTAATTGTTTTTGGATGAATTACTGAAGCTCCATAAAATGCCATTTCTATGGTTTCTTCGTAAGAAATATGATTGAGCAATTGCGTCTCTTTAAATTCTCTTGGATCTGCATTTAAAACCCCAAGAACATCTTTCCATATGGTTACATTTTTGGCATCAAGACAGTAAGCAAAAACTCCTGCGGTATAATCTGAACCTTCTCTTCCTAAGGTGGTCGTATTTCCATTAGAATGACCTCCGATAAACCCCTGAACTATTGTTAATTTTGAAGAATCTATCTGTGTTTTAATGAGTTGTTCTGTTTCTAACCAGTTTAAGGTAGCATCTCTATATACAGCATCTGTTATTACCAGTTTTCTTACATCTTTCCAGGTATTATCTACTCCAATATCATTGAGATACTCACTAACTATTGTTGAAGACAATAGCTCTCCATAACAAACAATTTGATCATATAAATAATCATATTCTTTAGCTATATTATCTGCTAAGAAATGAATCATTTGACCAAATAGTATGGTTACATTTTGGTGTATCTCATGTTCGTCTTGAAAAAGATCACTGATTATTTTTATGTGATAATTAATTGTAAAATCTATAGATTCTACTAATTTTTCTTGATCATTATTAACATAAGAATTTACGATATTTTCGAAGGCATTGGTCATTTTACCCATCGCAGAAATAACCAGCAAGCAATTACTCGCTCCTTCTTGTTGTAAGATATGAGCAACATTTTTAACACCTAAAGCGTCTTTGATAGAGGCTCCACCAAATTTAAAAATTTTCATGTTAATTTTATTGAATAAATTTTTCTAGGTTTTCTTTATTCATTTGAACAACAGACCAGTTATTTAGATAGGTTGCTCCAGTGCTTTTATAAAATTCAATGGCATTGGTATTCCAATCTATGACTTCCCACGCAACTCTATTAAAATTGTTATCATAGGCATATTTTAAGACCGCAGTGTACAAGGCTTTTCCGGCACCAATTTTTTGCTTGTTTTTTGTAACTATTAAATCTTCTAAATGAATTGTACGCCCTTTCCAAGTAGAATATCGTTCATAAAACAAAGCGATTCCAATAATTTTATTGTCTTGTTCTGCAACAAATACTTGAAACATAGGTTTTCCAGAAAAACCATCTCGCACTAGATCTGCTTCTGTAATTTCTACAGCATTTGGTTCTTTTTCAAAAACTGCTAGTTCTGTGATAAGGTCAATTACAGATTGCATATCTTTTTTTTCTGCTAATCTTATGGTAAAATTCATTTTCTAAAAATTTCATCAAAGATAGTTTTTTTGAAATCAGTTCAAAAAATATAGCCGTTTTATACAGCTTTATTGTATTTGTTTAAAAATGTTAAAAACGTTTGCATATTGCTTAATAAAATGAGTTACGAAATCGTTGTAGTTCCGTAAAAAATAAGCATCTTTGTATAAAAATTAAAACCTTTTCATGGCTAGTAAAAATCAAACCCTCGGTGAATTTATTATTGAAAATCAATCTTCTTTTAAATATACTTCTGGAGAATTATCTAGATTAATTAACTCTATCCGTCTAGCAGCAAAGGTGGTAAATCATGAAGTAAATAAAGCGGGGCTAGTTGATATTATTGGAGCTGCAGGTGACACCAATATACAAGGTGAAGATCAACAAAAGCTAGATGTATATGCCAATGAAAAATTTATACAAACCCTAACCAATAGAAATATTGTTTGTGGAATTGCCAGTGAAGAAGAAGACGATTTTATCACCATAAATAGCCAAGATGAGAATCATCAAAATAAATATATTGTCTTAATAGATCCTTTAGATGGTTCTTCAAATATAGATGTAAATGTTTCTGTTGGTACTATTTTTTCTATTTACAGGCGCATCACTCCTGTTGGAACTCCTGTTCAATTAAAAGATTTCTTACAGAAAGGAAATCAACAAGTTGCAGCTGGCTATATTGTTTATGGAACTTCTACAATGTTAGTTTACACCACAGGAGATGGCGTAAACGGGTTTACCTTAAACCCTGCTATAGGAAGTTATTATCTATCGCATCCTAATATGCAATTTCCAAAAGATGGTACAATCTACTCTGTAAATGAAGGAAATTATATTCATTTTCCGCAGGGAATTAAAAACTACATAAAATATTGCCAAGAAGAGGAAGGGAATAGACCATATACAAGTAGGTATATTGGATCATTAGTTTCTGATTTTCACAGAAATATGATAAAAGGTGGAATCTATATGTACCCTAAAAGTTCTAAAAACTCCAATGGTAAACTACGGTTATTATACGAATGCAATCCAATGGCTTTTTTAGCTGAACAAGCAAACGGCAAAGCTAGTGACGGTTTTACTAGAATTTTAGATATAGAACCAACAGAACTTCACCAACGCGCTCCCTTTATCTGTGGAAGTAAAAACATGGTCAACAAAGCTGAAGAGTTTATGTTAGCGGCTAAATAACCTTTCTTTATACCGTTATCAATTATCAGAAAGTGAAGTTCTTGTCTGCATCATTATTAATAGTTAAATTTGTAGAAGTTATTAATTAAGAATAATCAAAAAAATTAAAAATATGGCTTTCGAATTACCAGAATTAGGATATGCATATGACGCATTAGAACCTAATATAGATGCTAGAACTATGGAGATACACCATAGCAAACATCACAACGGTTACACAACAAAATTAAATGGCGCAATTGCTGGAACAGATCTAGAAGGATCATCTATTGAAAATATCTTAGGGAACTTAGATATGAATAATGGAGCTGTTAGAAACAATGGTGGAGGCTTTTATAATCATTCTTTATTTTGGTCTGTGATGAACCCAAATAATACAGGTGAATTATCAGGAGACTTAAAAGATGCTATCATGGCTGAATTTGGTTCTTTTGATGCTTTTAAAGATGCTTTTTCTAATGCAGCAGCAACTCAGTTTGGTTCTGGTTGGGCTTGGTTATGCGTTCATCCTGGTGGAAAAGTAGAAGTTTGTTCTACTCCAAACCAAGACAACCCATTAATGCCAGGTGTTACTTGTGGCGGAACTCCAATACTTGGAATTGATGTTTGGGAGCATGCTTACTATTTAAATTATCAGAATAGACGACCAGACTATATTAATGCATTTTTTAATGTGATCAACTGGAATGAAGTTGCCAGTAGATATGCAGCCAATAAATAAGATTTTTTTAATCATATCTTTATTAAAAAGCAAAAAGCACCCAATTGGGTGCTTTTTTAAATCTATAGCTATTTTTTTTTAATAAGCTCTCTTATTATTTCCTTCATAAAAATTAATAAATGCCTCGTTTACAACTCTATGCCCACCGTGTGTTGGATAATCTCCGGTAAAATACCAATCTCCTAAATTATCAGGACACGCTTTGTGTAAATTATCAACTGATTGATAAATAACCTCAACCTCAGCATTTATATCGTTTGTTTTTAGCATTTGAGCAATTTTTTCAGAAACTTGTTCTGTAGTAAATGGTATGTAAATTTCTTTTACATAATTAATAATTTCAGCATCTACCTTTTCTCGTTGATCAATTGCTTTTTTATACACTGTATCTACAATATGATATTGATTTGTTTCTTTTAATAATTCTAAAGCTGCTTTAAAGGCAATAAAATCTTCAATTCTTGCCATGTCTATTCCATAACAATCTGGATAGCGAATCTGTGGTGCTGACGAAACCACCACAATTTTCTTAGGACTTAACCTGTCTAGAATTTTAATGATGCTTTTCTTTAAGGTGGTACCTCTAACAATACTATCATCAATAATAACCAAGTTATCGGTGGGTTTTACAACTCCGTAGGTAACATCATAGACATGTGCTACCAAATCATCTCTGCTACTATCATCAGCAATAAAAGTTCTTAGTTTAGCATCTTTGATGGCTATTTTTTCAAAACGTGGTCTTTCTGATAAAATTTCTGTGACTCTTTGAGCTGATAATGATTTTCCTCCAGATAATATTTTTGCAGTTTTTTGTTCGTTTAAGATATCTTCTGCAGCTTCAGTCATTCCATAAAAAGAGGTTTCTGCAGTATTTGGTATGAATGAAAAAACACTGTTAGAAATGTCATTATCTATAGATTTCAATATTTGAGGAAAAACAAATTTTCCCAAATTTTTACGTTCCTGATAAATAGAAGCATCACTTCCTCTAGAAAAGTAAATACGCTCAAATGAGCATGATTTTTTTTCTCTAGGCTCTAATACTTTTTTAATAGAGGTAACTCCACTCTTTTTTATGATTAGTGCATGACCTCTTTCTAATTCTTGAACATCTTCAATAGCTACATTAAATACTGTCTGAATTACAGGTCTTTCTGAGGCTACAACTACAACCTCATCGTCTTCAAAGAAATACGTAGGTCTAATACCGTTTGGATCTCTTAGCACAAAAGCATCTCCATGACCTACCAAACCTGCCATAGCATAGCCACCATCCCAGTTTTTAGAAGATCTTTTTAAGACGTTTTGTAAATCTAAATTTTCCTCTATATATGGTGAAGCATCTTTTTTAGTGAATCCTTTTTCTTTAGCCTCTAAATATAATTGAGATACTTCCTCTTCTAAAAAGTGCCCTATTTTTTCCAAGACTGTTACCGTATCTGTAAACTCTTTTGGGTGTTGCCCTAATTCTACCAATTCTTCTAATAACTGTTTAGAATTGGTCATATTAAAGTTTCCTGCAACAATTAAATTTTGATGTTTCCAATTACTCTGACGAAGAAATGGATGTACACTTTCTATGCTGTTTTTTCCAAAAGTTCCATACCTAACATGTCCTAAAAACAAATTACCTACATAGGGTAAATTCTCTTCTTGCCAAGCAACATCATCTAATTTGTCTTGGTTCTTTTCTAAAACACCGTTTAAACGCTCATTTATTTGAGCAAAAATATCTTGTATTGGTTGCGATTTGTTAGACCTAACTCTACTGATGTATCTGGTACCTGGAGAAATGTTAAATTTCACACTGGCAAAACCAGCACCATCCTGACCTCTATTGTGCTGTTTTTCCATTAACAAATACATTTTATTGATTCCGTAAAAAGCAGAACCGTATTTGTCTTTATAAAACTGTAATGGTTTTTTTAATCGTACTAAGGCAATTCCACATTCATGTTTAATAGCGTCGCTCATAGTTTGGTCATGTTATTTAAAATAAAAAAATCCGCGCAAGGGCGGATGTTGTTTTTATGTTAATTTAATATCAAATTGTGTTAACTCTTTAAAAACTTTTAATCTGTCTTGCACTTCATTATTATGCAAATCTTCCATTCGTTCTGTACCAAATTTCTCTACACAAAAGGAAGCTAAATTTGATCCATAAATAACCGCATTTTTCATGTTTTCAAAAGAGATATCTTCTGTTTTGGCTAGATATCCAGAAAATCCTCCTGCAAATGTATCTCCAGCTCCTGTTGGATCAAAAACTTCAGCTAATGGTAATGCTGGTGCGTAAAACATTTTTCCTTCATTAAACAATAAAGCTCCGTGTTCTCCTTTTTTAATGACTACATATTTAGGACCCATTTCATGAATTTTCTTTGCAGCATTCACCAAAGAATATTCTCCACTTAATTGGCGAGCTTCTTCATCATTAATTGTGATTACATCAACTCTTTTTAAGACTGAATGTAAGTCTTCCAAGGCTGCATCCATCCAGAAATTCATGGTATCTAAAATAACTAATTTTGGTTTTTTATCAAGTTGATCTAACACAGAGTTTTGTGTTAATGGATGTAAATTACCCAGCATAACAATTGCTGCGTCTTTAAATGCTTTTGGAACTACTGGAGCAAAGTCTGCCAATACATTTAACTCGGTAACTAAGGTGTCTCTAGAGTTCATATCGTTGTGATATTTTCCACTCCAAAAAAATGTTTTCCCCTCTTTTACAACTTCAATACCTTCTGTATTAATACCTCTTTCATTCATCATATCTAAATATGATTGAGGGAAATCTCCACCAACAACAGAAACAACACCTGTTTGTACCCCAAATTGTGCCGCAGCTAATCCAACAAAAGTTCCTGAACCTCCTAAAATTTTATCTGTTTTGCCAAACGGAGTTTCTATGGCATCAAATGCAACAGTTCCAACTGCTAATAGTTTACTCATTTCTTGTTTTTTTACCGTAAATTTGTATGGTGCTATACAACGGTTTCTAAGAGATCAAAAATAAGTTTTAAAAATGACAATTAAAGAAATACAAGAAGAAATAATTGAGGAGTTTAATCTATTTGATGATTGGATGGAACGTTATGAATATCTTATAGAAATAGGAAAGTCACTTCCAATTATTGACCAACAATACAAACTAGATGAAAACATTATTAAAGGGTGCCAGTCTAAAGTTTGGCTGTATTCTAAAATGAATGGTTCTAAAATTGATTTTACCGCAGATAGTGATGCCATTTTAACTAAAGGACTAGTAGCATTGCTGTTACGTGTCTTTACAGATCAAACCCCTAAAAATATCTTAGCGGCAGACACTCTTTTTATCGATGAGATTGGGCTCAAAGAGCATTTGTCTCCAACCAGAGCAAATGGACTGGTTTCGATGCTTAAACAAATAAAACTATATGCAATAGCACAACAGGCAAATACCTCTAATTAATTGTATCTTTGTAAAGCAAAATTTTAAAATGACAGAAGAAGTAGTTCAAGAAATAGGAGACAAAATAGTAGGTGTTTTAAAGACCATTTACGATCCTGAAATTCCTGTAGACATTTATGAATTAGGATTAATTTACGATGTTTTTGTGAATGAAAAAAATGATGCAAAAATATTGATGACATTAACATCGCCTAACTGTCCGGTTGCGGAAAGCCTTCCTGTAGAGATTGAAGACAAAGTGAAATCTTTAAAAGAGATCAACAACGCTGAAGTTGAAATTACTTTTGATCCTACTTGGACACAAGAAATGATGAGTGATGAAGCAAAACTAGAACTAGGAATGTTGTAAAACAATATTCAATCTACCGTAAATAACACCTTAAGATGTCTGACGAAATTGTTAATAAAATTTCAAATAGCAAACTAATCAATATTGATCTAGAAGAGTTTTATCCTGATGGAGAGCGAGTACTTTTTGACATCAAAGACTGGTTATTTGAGGGAATTATCTTAAAAGAAAAAGATTTTAGAGCATCTGTTAAAAATCACAACTGGTCTGGCTACAAAAATGCTTGTGTAGCTCTTACATGTTCTGAAGATGCTATTATACCATCATGGGCTTACTTATTACTAGCATCCGAATTAGCAGTTTATGCAAAAAAAGTTGTGGTTGGTAATTTAGAGCTTCTGGAAACAGTCTTGTTTCTAGAGGTGATACAAAATTTAAATATTGACCCGTTTAAAGACAAACCAATAATCATTAAAGGTTGCGCACAAAAACCAATACCTTCCTCTGCTTTTACTATGTTAATTCAGAAATTACAGCCCATTGCAAAAACCATTATGTATGGTGAAGCTTGCTCTACAGTACCCTTATATAAAAGAAAAAAATAACAATTTATTTTTACGTCTCTTTTTTATTTCGTAACTTTTAATTAAATTATTACACAATTTTGTTTAAAAAATTTAATACCTCCAAATGAAAAATATATTTATTGCATGTGCGTTTTTGATGAGTATCTCAATTTTTGCACAAGAAAAAAAAGCAGATTCCACTGCTAACTGGACAAAAAAAGGAG
>Ga0114995_10000031_pt1 | contig 78610 bp, 84 predicted proteins | sample ArcticOcean_MG_C_11_FD_87038 | JGI IMG/M metagenome (GOLD analysis project Ga0114995, IMG submission 87038) | Marine microbial communities from western Arctic Ocean - ArcticOcean_MG_CB2_154 | ecosystem: Environmental > Aquatic > Marine > Oceanic | place: Arctic Ocean: Canada Basin | collected... | reverse complement strand
TTAATGGCTAAGTCATATTTTTTAGCAAAACCAAAGTCACGTTCATCATGTGCAGGTACGGCCATGACAGCACCATCGCCATACGTCATCAGCACGTAATTACCAACCCATACTGGCACTTGTTCACCAGTGAGTGGGTGTGTGACCGTTAGGCCAGTATCCATGCCTTCTTTTTCCATGGTTGCCATATCGGCTTCTGACATAGAGCCTGTTTTACATTTTTCAATAAAAGCAGTGAGTTTGGGTTTGTTTTTTGCAGCGAGTGTGGCCAGTGGGTGCTCTGGCGCGACCGCGCAGAACGTCACCCCCATAATGGTGTCAGCACGGGTGGTAAATACCCACATTTTTCCATTATCAATCAGTGCATCATTCTCGTCTTTAATATCGTGCGTAAAGGCAAAGCGAACACCAATACTTTTACCAATCCAATTGGCTTGCATGGTTTTAACGCGCTCAGGCCAGCCTGTGAGTTGGTCTAAATCACAAAGTAATTGCTCAGCATAGCTGGTGATATTGAGGTAGTAGCCAGGAATTTCACGTTTTTCTACTGGCGCGCCTGTGCGCCAGCCTTTGCCGTCAATGACTTGTTCGTTTGCTAGGACTGTTTGGTCAACAGGATCCCAGTTTACAGTTTGTGTTTTTTTATAAGCGATGCCTTTTTCTAGCATGCGTAAGAACAGCCACTGGTTCCATTTGTAATACTCAGGCTGACAAGTCGCAAACTCACGTGACCAATCAATGCCGAAGCCTAGTGACTTAAGTTGCGTACGCATGTAGTCAATGTTTTCATACGTCCATTTGGCAGGCGGCACGCTGTTTTTAATCGCTGCATTCTCAGCAGGTAAGCCAAACGCATCCCAACCCATCGGTTGCAATACATTAAACCCTTTCATATGGTGATAACGGCTTAGGACATCACCAATCGTGTAGTTACGCACGTGACCCATATGCAGTTTGCCGCTAGGGTAGGGGAACATGGAAAGGCAGTAATACTTTGGCTTGTCGCTATCAGCATTCGCTTTAAACGACTCCTGTTCATTCCAATGTTGTTGGGCGTTTTGTTCGATTTCTTTGAAAGGATATTGCTGTTGCATGGTGATATGAGAGCGTTTTTAGTAAAAGCGATATTATACTTCAAGGCCACCCCTTTAACATTGCTAATAGCAAGCGCTCAAAATCTTAATCGACTTGATTTTAAACCGGTGCGACTAAGTTGCGGTAAGCATGCCAACTAGCGTGCCCAATAATTGGCATGGTGATGATGAGCCCAACAAAGTGTGTGGCAAAGCCAATCGCAACCAATAGTACAATCGTGAAAGCCCATAGCAACATTGGGAAAAAGTTTCTTGTGACAGCGAGTAGCCTGGCAATGGCCGCATCTGTTTGCCGGTCGGCCATGAGTGGAATAGTAATGACGCTGACGGCATAGACAAAAGCAGCGAAAAAGCCACCGACCGCAAAGTAAACAGCGGCGAAAATAGGTTATTCGAAAGCAATCGCTGCTTTAACCATTTCTAAAAAAGTAGGGAGCCCACCTTGGAAAAACAAGGCAAAAATGACCAATGATGCACGTGCCCAAATCAATAAAAGTACAACAAGGATGCCAGCAAAGATGCCCACATTCATGAGGTTAGTACGCCATGCCGTTAAGCTGGGGATAAGCGTTGGTTTTTCTTCCCGCTCCATACTGCGGCTTAAGTCGTAAAGCCCCATGGCTAGGAATGGGCCTAGTAGCAGAAAGCCTGTAGACAGTGATGGTAAAAGCCAGCTGGCTTCAAATAGGGCGGCATTCATCATGATGCCAGCAGAGGCAAAAACCAACCCATAGAATAGACTGGCAAACTTGGCTTGACGTAAGTCCGCTAAGCTATGTTTTAACCAATCGATGATGTCGCGAGGTTTAATGGTGCGAATAATGGGAAAGCCATGCGCTAGGCTCTCACTACCCAGTATTTTATTTTCGCTCATTAGTTAATCCCTGTATCAACAAAGCCTTTTATTTAATAAGGTTTATTTATACAGGGAGATGAATTGCTTATGCAAGCGCAGCAAAAATACTGTCGCAAATGTTATTCATGTCGCCCATGCCATCCACTTTGACATGCTTGGGTGATTTTTCTTCACCGCTGCTTGCCCAGTTCACATAATAGTCAATGAGTGGTTTGGTTTGATCGTGATAGACGTCAAGACGTTTTTTGACCGTTTCTTCTTGGTCGTCAACACGCTGGACTAAGTCTTCACCAGTGACATCATCTTTACCCGCTACTTTTGGTGGGTTAAATGTCACGTGGTAAGTACGTCCACTTGGTGCATGACTACGGCGACCACTCATGCGCTCTACGATAGCGCTATCTGGCACGTCAATTTCGACCACATAATCAATGTCAACACTAGCATTTTTCATGGCATCCGCTTGTGGAATAGTGCGTGGGAAGCCGTCGAACAAGAAGCCATTTTTGCAATCAACTTCTTTAATGCGCTCAGTCACAAGACCGATAATGACAGCATCTGGTACCAGACCGCCGCTATCCATGAAGCTTTTTGCCTCTAGCCCTAGCGGTGTGCCCGCTTTCACTGCGGCACGCAGCATGTCGCCAGTTGAGATTTGTGGGATATCAAAGTGTTCTTTGATGAAAGTGGCTTGTGTGCCTTTGCCTGCGCCAGGCGCACCTAATAAAATAATTCTCATGCTGTGCTTTCTAAAGAGTATTTAGTCAAGAAGGTTTAATTATTCAACTGAAATTATAGCAGTCTACGTTAGAGATAGTTAGTGATGGCGACAAAGTCGGCAACGCTTAAGTTTTCTGCTCTTTGCTGAGCATCAATGTCTAGTTGGTTAAAATCATCATCATTTAAAAAGGGCTTTAGCGTGTTGCGAATGGTTTTACGGCGCTGTGAAAAAGCGGCTAAAACTACTTTTGACAGTAAGTCGGTATCTTTTGCGACAAAAGGTAGCTTTGCATGCGGAATACAACGTACAAAAGCAGATTCTACTTTTGGTGCTGGATTGAACGCTTCTGGCGGAACGGTGATGAGATATTCCATGTGCAAATAATATTGCAACATCACACTAAGTCGACCATAAGCAGATGTTGAGGGCTCGGCAACCATGCGCTCAACCACTTCTTTTTGCAGCATAAAGTGCATGTCTTGTATGCTGGATAAGTTCTTAAGTAAGTGGAAAAGAATTGGCGTTGAAATGTTATAAGGCAAATTGCCTGTAATACGAAGTTGTTCGCCTAGCTCAGAAAAATCGAATTTCAGCGCATCAACATTGTGGATGATCAGGTTGTTCTTTTCATACGAAGGCATTTTGTATTCAACATTCATCCAACTGACGATATCTCGATCAATTTCTACCACGTGTAGTTCTGTTACGTGACCTAGCAATGGTTTTGTCAGTGCGCCGAGTCCGGGACCAATTTCAATCAGTGTTTGTCCTTCTTGGGGGGCGATGGCATCTACTAGGCTGTTAATAATGCCTTGATCAGTCAGGAAGTTTTGCCCGAATCTTTTTTTTGCTTGGTGTTTCATTTCGTACTTATTTTGTTGTTAGCTAATTTAATCGCCAGGTCGGCGGCGGCTAACATGCTGCCGATGTTGATGTTACCTGTACCAGCTAAATCTAGCGCAGTGCCATGATCGACCGAAGTGCGAATGATAGGTAAGCCTAATGTGATGTTGATGCCCTTGCCAAAGCTTGCATGCTTGAGCACAGGTAAGCCTTGGTCGTGGTACATCGCTAATACTGCATCTGCATTTTTTAAATGATGCTCAGTGAATAAAGTATCAGCGGGAAGGGCGCCAATGAGCTCCATGCCTTCTTTGCGTAAAGACACCAGTACAGGATTAATGGTTGTGATTTCTTCACCACCTAAGTAACCATCTTCTCCAGCGTGTGGGTTTAGCCCTGCAATCAGAATGCGTGGATTCTTGATGTTGAACTTGCCTATCAAATCGGCATGTAAAATACGAATGGTTTTTTCTAATGATTTTTTAGTAATGGCTTTAGCCACCTTCGATAAAGGCAGGTGTGTGGTGGCAAGTGCTACGCGCAGGCCGCCACCTACTAACATCATGACCACCTGTTGTGTATTGGTTCTATCAGCTAAGTATTCGGTGTGGCCAGTGAAGTCAATATCGGCTTCGTTAATGATACCTTTGTGAACCGGTGCAGTCACAATGGCATCAAAATCGTTGTTCTGACAACCATCGATGGCAGTATTCAGGGTGTTTAATACATATTGGCTATTATTGACATTCAGCTTGCCAGCAATAACTTTTTCTGTGGTTGGTACATGCAAGACCGATATTGATTGGCTGCGTTGTGTATTTTTTGGATCATATGGCAATAAATTGATATCAATATTAAGCTGTTTTGCTCTAGCCGCTAGTGCATCTTTATCGCCGATAATAATAATGTCAGCATTAATATTTTGCTGCGCCAACATTAAGCATAGATCAGGGCCTATGCCCGCAGGCTCGCCGGAAGTAATGGCAATGCGTGGTGTGACTTTTTTCAAAATGTGGGTTTAATTCAAGGTTCAGTTTAACAAATGCTTACTTAAAAACTATCTTCAAGTCGTAGTTCAACAAAAGCACGGTCGCGGATTTCATGTAGCCAATCTTCATAGGCCTCTTCTGTTTTACGCACATGAATCTCTCTACGCACTTTAATGCGAGCAGCTTGGTCAGTCATGTCTTGTTTACGGCGCTCCATAACTTGAATAATATGCCAGCCAAAAGGAGTGCGGGTAGGCTCGCTGATCTCTTCTGGCGCAAGATTGTTCATGGCTTTCTCAAATTCAGATACTGTATCTCCTGGGTTAACCCAGCCGAGGGTGCCGCCCTCGTTTGCAGAACCATCTTCAGAGTATTGGCGAGCCAGTTCAGCAAAGTCTTCACCATTATCTAGACGCTCTTTAAGCGCATCCATTTTTTGTTTTGCTTCTTGCTCGGAAACGACCTCATTCAGTTTAATTAAAATGTGACGTGTATTCGTTTGTTCTACTATCAATGTTGAGTCAGCACTGCGTTTGTCGATTATTTTAACGATATGAAAGCCGTTAGGGCTTCGGATAGGTTTTGAAATCTCACCAACCGTTAAGTCTTTCAATAAATTTAGAAATGCTGGTGGAATTTGGCTGCTATTTCGCCAGCCCATATTGCCACCCTCAAGTGCATTTTGCGCATCTGAAAAGCTGGCAGAAACCTGTTCAAAAGGTTCTTTTTTGTTCAGTAGGTTTAACACTTCCTCTACTTTAACGCGCGCCTTCTCTAAATCGTCTGGTGTGCTTTCTTCTGGCGTTCGAATAAGAATGTGAGCAAGTTCAAATTCTTCTAGTTGCCCGCCGGCGCTGTTTTCTTGCGTGGTTAAGTAATTGTCAACTTCGCCTTCACTCACATTGACGACCCTACTGACTTTGGACTCCTTGAGTCTGGCAATGGTGATTTCATCACGCATGTCTTCACGGAACTGTTGGTAAGCAATGCCATCATTCTCCAGTGCCGCTTTAAACGCTTCCAGGCTAAGCTGATTTTGATCTGCAATACGCACGATTGTTTTATCTAGCTGCGTATCATTGACTTTGATACCATTTTCTTTAGCTAATTGTAGCTGTATGCTATCAATGATAAGCCTTTCTAGAATTTGTTTTTGAAGCACGCGTTCTGGTGGTAGTTGCGTGCCTTTTTTTTGAAGTTGGCTAGAAACGGACAGCACTTTATTGACCAACTCTTGCTCAGTAATAGCATCTTTATCCACGATCGCGACAATGCGGTCTAATTTGACGATGTCATTAAGGGCGTAGGCATTGTATGAAAATAAGCCGCTTGCCATCGACAAGCTAATGGTAATAAGAAGTTTTGCTAATGGGGTTGTTGTGCTGAATAGTTTCATCGTTTGTAGTTTTGTTGCCTATAAATGTCTGGAAGTTCGCTGGAGCTTAAGTATCCAGGAATGTCACGTCTTAGTAAGTTTAATGGGTTGGAGCCAATAGAACTGAGCCCACCTAATTCAAGTTGGAAGAAGAAGCCATAGTTGGCATCTGCTGTTGCTGTTTCTACGCGTTGCATCACTGCCCTAGCCTGCCAACAGCCTGCATCATATTCTAGTCCTGCTAAGCTTTCAATGAGTGTTTTATCACGAATTGAGTAATTGAGTCGACCAACGCCATACCATCCGCGCCCTAATGGCCATTGTCCTGATGCATTTATTTGCTCTAAAAATGCTTCTGTATAGCGATAGCCAGCATTAATCAACTTACCAGGTTCTGGGTTGTAACGGGCCAGTAAATTTGTCCTTACCATGCCGCTTTTATCAGTGTTGTATTGCCAAAAAGCATCTAGGTTCCATTTGTTATTAAGGCGTGCTGTCATCGCTGCAATAATATCTGAAGAGTTATCTTCAGATATAAGGGATCCTGGCAGAGTGACTTCTTGATCGTCAAAGTAGTAACGTTGACCAATGGTTGTAGAAAAACGTTCAACACCTGTATTGCTACCGATTATTCTTGATGTCATGGCTAAAGTGAGCTGATTGGCGTTGTTGATTCTATCGCCACCAGTGAATTGATTCTCGTTGAACAAAGTGGTCATGTTTAACGTAGCAACACCTGTGTCGAAGACGGGTAGCAGGTCTTGATTTTTATTGGGAATGTTGACATAAAACAAACGTGGCTCTATGGTTTGAATATAACTGTTTTCAACAACATTTAAATTGCGTTCAAAATACAAACCGCTATCCAAGCTAAAAATTGGCAAGGTGCGCGTAGTCGAGTTGTTGCTAATACTTTGCCCATTAACGCTAAAGTTATTATCATTTAATCCATAGTAGGTCGAGTGCACGCCAAATTTCGGTGTGATGAAGCCATATGATGTTGTAAACGGGGCGCTAATACTTGGGTAAACGGTTAGGCGGTTACCTGTTGCCGCTGTAGGGGCGTCTTTGTTTCGATCAAAGTAGGTATATTGACTATAAAAATTTGTTTGTACATTATCCCAGTCCTTTTCAGCAGTTAGTGTTAACTGAGGAAGTCGTTCATACGGATAGCTGACTTTATCCAGTGTTTGGTATTTTTGCACTAAGCCGCTAAATCTCCATACGTCACCAATATAATCCACTCGGCCACCCTGACCTAAATTCACTTGACTGGTGGTAATGATACGGGTGGACATATCCGAGAGGTATTCGTCATCAGATACTTTTTCAATATTATAGCCGCCGTACCAGCCATTGCCGAACGAGTGTGTGTGGCTAAGATTGGCAAAGTAACGCTGTTGGCCAGATAGGCTGTCATTGTTTAGGTATTCAATACTGCTTGTACCCGAGTAGCTCGGATCTAGGTATTGGAAAGTGCCGCGCATTTGCACGCCACGGCGACTCAAATATCGCAAACCTAATGTTGCATCTTTGTTCGGTGCAATATTCCAGTAGTATGGAATTGATGTTTCAAAGCCGCTTCGACTGGTCGAGCCAAATGTTGGCGCAAGAAAACCAGATTTTCGCTCTTTGCTTAAAGAGAAATTCATATAAGGAGCATAAAGCAATGGTACGCCTTTGAACTCAATATAAGCATTTTTTGCAGACCCTGACTCTGCGAAAGTGTCTAGCTCAATTTCATTGGCTTTAATATACCAGTCATCAACACCTGCTTCACATGTGGTGTAGCGTACTTTTTTTAAACGCTTTTTAGATGCGCCTTCAAATAATATAGCTTTAGCATCAGCTCTGGACGAGTTGAATTTAGGGTCAATATGCTGGTCAGCCGCAGTGGGAGGGTTGCGATAGTTGTCTTGATATAGCCTGGGGTCGTCAGTCAATGCGGTTTGTGTATTGAGTAGTTTTGATTGCGCATAAACGTTAGAGTTATATGATTGGCTTTTGCTGCCTCCGTTTCGACGGGCTTGTTTTTTTAACGTAATATCTGCATTGTTTATTCTGCCAATCATCTCTGTTAAATGCATGTTTAATGCAGGGCCTTTGATTTCACTATCGGCTAAGTCGACACGAACATTACCTGTTGCTATTAACTCATCGTTAAAGGTATTGAATTCTACTGTATCTCCATATATTGTTTGGTCATCTCTGGTGATGACAGCATGACCGGAAGCAATGATTTTTCTATCCAGATGCAAAGCTAGGTTGATGGCTTCAATTTTAACAGCGCCAGGAAGCGCGGTGGGCTGGACTGTTTCTGGCACTTTAAAAAGCACGCGCGTCAGGGTTCCAGCCTGTGAAGCAACACAGTAACTCATTAAATAGATGGTGACGGCATTAGCAATCAGTTGCTTAGAACGTTTTATATGAGAACGCTTTATGTTTGTGTTGTGGGTTGTCAAATGAAATTTAAAGTGATAATTGTTAGTGAAAAAAAGGTTCAATCTAGTATTATCTCCGCGAATGATAAAAGTCTCATGATTGAAATGATGCTTTTACCAAAAAAATGTAGCTTTTTCGTAATACGTTCGCTACATTACAAAATGGTAATATTACATTAAAGAGGGTGTTTTGTGGATAGAAAAAGACAATTAGAACAATGGTTGGGTGTTGTGTTGACTGAAAAGGCGTTTACACTCAGTGTTGCATCTGCAGATGCAAGCTTTAGGCGCTACTTCCGTGTGCATTTGCAAGATAAAACGTTAATTGCGATGGATGCGCCACCAGAACAGGAAAGCTGCACATCATTTATTGATATCGCCAAGCTATTTTTGGACTGTGGCTTGCATGTGCCTGAAGTGATTGTACAAGATATGGAGCAAGGCTTTTTGCTGTTAAGTGATTTAGGTAATGACACTTATTTATCCCAGTTGAATAAAGACACTGTACAGCCACTATACGGAGATGCCACGAATGCGCTGATTAATCTGCAATTGGCTAGCAAGCCTAACGTGTTGCCCGCTTACGATGCAGCATTGCTCATGCGAGAAATGCAATTGTTCCCTGAATGGTATCTTGCAAAACATTTGAATGTTAATTTGGATGCTGCGCAGCAGAGTGTGCTGGATAAAACCTTTACGATATTGACGCAAAACATCTTAAGTCAAACGCAAGTCTATGTGCATCGAGATTATCACTCCCGTAATTTGATGGTGTGCGAAAACAATCCAGGGATTTTGGATTTTCAGGATGCGGTTTACGGACCGATTACTTATGACTTGGTTTCGTTGCTTAAGGACGCTTATATTAGCTGGGAAGAGGCGGATATGATGGACTGGGTTGTGCGTTATTGGGATGCTGCGCGTAAAGCTGGCTTGTTAGTGCCAAGTGACTTTAGTGAGTTTTATCGAAACTTTGAATGGATGGGCGCGCAACGTCATATTAAAGTGCTCGGCATTTTTGCAAGATTGTCGCATCGTGATGGCAAGGATGCTTATTTAAAAGATATGCCATTAGTGATGGATTATTTACGTCGTGTTTGCGGCCGTTATCTTGAATTACGCCCAATGTTAAAATTGCTGAATACGTTAGAAGGGCAAGAAGAGAAAGCAGGATATACGTTCTAATGAAAGCGATGATTTTAGCGGCAGGGCGAGGAACGCGCATGGCGACACTCACTGACGATACGCCAAAGCCACTGCTGAAAGTCGGCGGTAAAGCATTAATTGTGTGGCATATTGAGCGACTTGTTGCTGCAGGCGTTAAAGAGATTGTCATTAACCATGCTTATTTAGGTCAACAAGTGGAAGACACTCTTGGAGATGGTCAGCAGTGGGACGCTCAAATTACTTACAGCCCAGAAAGTACAGCCCTGGAAACGGCCGGCGGTATTGCCAACGCTTTGCCTTTGTTAGGAACTGATTCGTTCTTGGTCGTAAACGGTGATGTGTTTTGTGATATTGATTATATGACTTTGGTAACAGCCTTGCCTAAGCCGAATTTAGCGCACCTCGTGATGGTGGATAACCCACCAGAGCATCCCAAAGGTGACTTTGTGCTTCAGGCTGGCAAGCTGAAAGCTACTGGTGAAAATCAACTCACTTTTTCAGGTGTTGGCGTGTATTCGCCAGCGTTGTTTGACACTGTTGTCCAAGGCGAAGCTGCAAGGCTCGCACCGTTGTTAAGGGCGGCCATGGCAGATGGGTTGGTGACAGGGGGACATCACCAAGGCGTTTGGCATGATATTGGAACGCCTGAGCGTTTGCGTGAAATTGATAGGCAATTGAAGGCGGGATAAGTGGATACCTTTAGTCATGCAATATGGGGATATGGTTTATTTGGGTATAAGCGTTATGCTTTATTGGCCATATTTTTTGGCGCGATGCCGGATTTAATCTCATTTGGTGCATTAATGGCGATGAATGTGATTGATGGTACCATGCAATTTGGTAAACCAGCTTTGGAAACATTGCCACTATGGTTATTTACACATTACGCGGTTGGGCATAGTTTTGTGATTGCATTGCCTATTATTGCTTTGGTCGCTCTCTGGCGAAAAGGGATTGCTTTTGCAATGTTGGCTTGGCCTTTTCATATCGTTTTAGACTTTCCATTTCACACCAAAGCCTATTTTTCTACGCCAATTTTTTGGCCACTTTCAGACTTCAGTGTCGATGGTATTGCATGGTCGCACTGGTATATTTGGTGGCCGAATGTGGCTGGTATCGTGATCTTGCTTGTATACCGTCACCGTCAAAAGAAGCGTTACCAATAACGGAAGGCAGCGGTTTTAGACGGTATAGCGTTAATCATGATGATGGTAATCCCATGCTCAAAATGTTATTTTCAGTACGCATCTTGTAATAAACGGTCACTTATTTGCTGTTGGGAGGAATCATTATAGGCTCGACATAGTAAGGAAAGTTGGTTTGCTTTCCTGCATTATCGGTGACCGTTACCAATCCTGGTAAGTCACTTGCAGTGACTGATTCAGCACCCGACAAAGTGCCAGTTACTTTATTTAAGCCATCAACCGTATTGTCATTTAATAGTGGCTTACCATTCAATTCAATTTCAATTAAGTTAGGCACTAACTCGCTGGCGTAATTGAATGACATATGCTGACCAACTGCCTTACCTAAGGCGGCTTGATTAATATCGGCAGCTTCTACATTCAGAGAAAATGTTTGCGTCAAGTGTGCTATGGGGAGTTCTATGGTGACCGAGTGTATAGGATATACGCCACCTTCAACCGCTTTGATTAAGCCAGTTTCGTGTAAAGCCTCATCAGTAATTTGACTGATATTTTCCTCTTGCAACCGTAGCCGAACACATTCTTACTTGGTTTCTGACCGTTCGTAACCAGCAGAAGGAATGCAATCATGTTCATCTCGATAGGCGCCTGGTAACATTTCGTCATCATCAAGCCTTTCAATTATGTTCTCTATTGAGGGCTCTAAATATGATGGTTCTAAAGGTTCCATCTTTGGAATTAAATTTTTACCATTTTCAGTTAAATGAGTTAAATCAACGTCGGGTGAAAATTCCCCGCTATCATGGCAGAATTGAAGTTCAATTTTGTCTTGATCCTTTAGAATCAATAGCCCAGCGTAATCGGCAGCACCCTTGCCTTCATCGTTGGGTGAAAGTCAGCGATTAAAAATAACATAACTGTTATCGCCTTCATTGAATCTGAGTTGCTTGTCTTCAGCATGCGGCAACATTTCGTGATGGTAAGCAATGCTGCCACGCTTGCGGCTACCAACAATTTTAGTGCTCCCATAAGCAAAACTTATTTCCTCGCCTTCGGCACTTACCTTGAGTGTTGATTTGACTAAGTCACAACTAAATACCTGCATGCTTTTGTCTGGGGCAGTTGACTTGAATATGTATAGGCTGGTTAAGCCAACTACTAGCAATGCAATCACTTATAAAATTTTGATGTTTTTAGGCATGTGATTATCCTGTTTATCGATATTAAGCAGGTTAACCGAATAAATTAAGAAGTCACTTAAAAAAACGATTTGAACCTAATGCGCAATCAAGGACCAAATAAGCTAAAATGTCGTTAGCAATTAAGTGCGAAAGTTAAAGGTTTTATTTGAGTTTTTCCATAGAAGAGTTTAGCGCAAGGCGTGATCAACTATTAGCCAGTATGGTTAAGGGTGTTGCCATCGTGCCGACTGCCGCAGAAATGGTGCGCAATCGTGATAGTCATTTCCCTTATCGCTTCGATAGTTATTTTTACTATTTAACGGGTTTTAAAGAGCCTGAGGCAGTGCTGATTTTAATCGCTGGCGAGGCACCTAAAAGCATTTTGTTCTGCCGTGAAAAAGACATGGAGCGCGAGATTTGGGATGGCTTTCGTTATGGGCCGGATGCAGCAAAAGAGACGTTCGGGTTTGATGAGGTTTACACGTTTAGTCAGCTAGGTGAGATGATGCCTAAGCTGCTGTCAAATCAAGCACAGTTGTTTTATAGCTTGGGTGCTGATGCCGTGTGGGATGTGAAAGTCACTAAGTGGCTAAACCTAGTCAAAGATTTAGCGCGTACTGGCGTATCAGCACCTGAAGCGGTGCGAGATGTGCGTCAACTAGTTGACCAACAACGCTTGATCAAAACACCATTTGAAATTGATTTGATGCGCCGTTCTGCTGATATTGCGGCTGTTGCACATAACCGTGCGATGCAAAAAACAGCACCTGGCAAAATGGAAAATGAAATTGAAGCGGAATTCTTACATGAGTTCTACCGCAAAGGCGCGCAAGCACCTGCTTATACCAGTATCGTGGCAGGTGGAGCCAATGCTTGTACACTACATTACAATGCGAATAATACTAAGCTGAATGATGGTGATTTGTTATTGATTGATGCTGGATGTGAACTGGATGGCTATGCTTCCGACATCACGCGTACATTCCCTGTGAGTGGGAAATTTAGTGGCCCACAAAAAGACTTATATGAAATCGTGCTGGCGTCACAGTTGGCGGCGATTGAAGTGGCAACTCCCAACCATCATTGGAACAGCCCACATGAAGCGGCATTGGATGTGCTGGTGCAAGGGTTTATAGATATTGGCTTATGTAAAGGGACGAAAGAGCAAGTGCTAGAAAATGGCGACTATCGTCAATTTTATATGCACCGTACCGGACATTGGTTAGGTTTGGATGTGCATGATGTCGGTGATTATAAAAACAAACAAGGCGATTGGGCTGCGCTTGAAGCAGGTCACGTGTTAACCGTAGAGCCAGGTTGCTACGTACGGCCAGCAGACAATGTGCCAGAAGCCTTTTGGAATATCGGTATTCGGATTGAAGATGATGTGTTGATTACAGCGCAAGGCAATGAGGTGTTAAGTAAGGGTGCAATCAAAACGGTTGCAGATATTGAAGCGCAGATGGCAGGAAGTAAGTAGGTGAACAAGTTTCAAGAGAATACGCCATTGGTCATTGTTGGTGGTGGCCCTGTTGGTTTGGTATTGGCATTGTCGATGCAGCAACAAGGCTTACCTGTGAAAGTATTAGAGGCCAGAAAGCAAGGCGCAGCGTACCAAGATAAGCGTGCACTGGCACTTTCATATGGCTGTAAAATTATCTTGGAAAAGTTGGGTGTTTGGTCTGATGTTGCAGTTAATGCAACGGCGATTAACACCATCCATGTTTCTCAACGTGGCAGTGTCGGCCGCTCCAAGTTACAGGCAGAGGAACATGACTTGCCAGCGCTAGGCTATGTTGTTTCTTACGGTGCACTGATGCAAGTCTTAGATGCTGGCCTTGATGCAAAGTATGTGATGTATGAAGCGCCAGCCAATAGCATTAGTCAAAATGAGCAAATGGCAACCGTTGGCTTTACATTCGCTGGCGAAGAAATGACGCTTGCCAGTTCGTTGTTGGTGATTGCTGAAGGCGGGCGTGGTTTAGATAACATTCCTAGCTTGAAGCGGGATGAGAAAGTTTATGGGCATGATGCGCTAGTGAGTAAAGTGAGTAGCGAGTTGCCACATGGCAATATTGCGTATGAGCGTTTTACACCGGCAGGGCCAATGGCTTTATTGCCCAATGGCGACCGTGATTTTTCACTGGTATGGACTGGTGAAAAGGCTGGGATTGATCGCTTGTTAACCTTAGGTGATGCGGCATTTTTAGCAGAACTACATGCCGCATTCGGGGATAGAGTTGGACGATTTTTATCCATACAAAAGCGCCTGAGCTTTCCTCTGGTTAAAGCACAATTAACAAACAATGCAACGCCACATATGGTCGTTATCGGTAATTCTGCGCAAACCATGCACCCAGTCGCAGGCCAAGGGTTTAACGTTGGTTTGCGTGATGCAGCCGCATTGATAAAACAACTGGTAGCAACGCCTCAGGCTGATTGGGGTAACCCAGTCATGCTAGCTGGCTATGCCAAAACACGCACGCGAGATACTAAAGGTGGGCTGCTTTTTACTGACTTTTTAGTCAGCTTATTTAGTAATGATCTGATTGGGCTGTCGGCCATGCGTAGCATGGGGTTAGGTTTATTGGATGTATTTAAACCCATCAAGCGCGTATTGGTGAGCAAGATGAGTTATGGCAAATAAGACGCAGTCTGTTTTTGACGTCGCTGTCGTTGGTGCTGGTTTGGTGGGTTTGGCTGCAGCCATTGCCTTGGCTGAACAGGGTAAGCGCATTGTGCTGGTGGATGCGAAAGAAAGAGCAGGCTATACATCATCAACATGGGATGCGCGTATTTATGCAATCACACCGTCAACTGAAGCCTTTTTAAAGGCCTTGGGTGTGTGGGCGTTCGTTAGTGCTGCACGAATCAACCCTGTTAAAGCTATGGCCTTGTGGCATGAAGGAGCGAGTGACTCACTGAATTTACTTGCCGATGATGCTAATCTCGATAAGCTGGCCTGTATTGTCGAAAATAATCAATTGATGCACGCGCTATGGGAAAGAGTGGATGCTCTAGATGTGACGATGGTACTGGGTTCCCCATGTACTGATATTGAGTATCAAGATGATACGGTTGTCGTAGATTTAGTGAATGGGCAGCAAATATCAGCTAGCTTATTAGTCGCGGCGGATGGCGTTAATTCTTTTGTAAGGCAGCAGCTTGGCCTTGCGACGAATGATAAGGACTTTGACCAGGTAGCATTGGTCGCGAATTATGTTGTGGAAAAAGCGCATGGTAATATTGCAAGGCAATGGTTTTCACCGCATGAAACCTTGGCTTTATTGCCACTACCACAACAGCAGGTATCAATGGTGTGGGCATTGGAAACGGAACGTGCCAAGCAGCTATTAAGCTTATCCGAGGAAAGTTTAGCGGAGCAGGTTGAGGTGCAAGCAAGGGGGCAGTTAGGGCAGCTGAAAGCGGCTAGCAAAACTTATTCATTTACACTGCACCAAATCACTGCAAGCAAATTAATTGCTGAGCGAGTCGTTTTAATTGGTGATTCAGCGCATCAAGTGCACCCTATGGCAGGGCAAGGGGCTAACTTAGGGTTTAGAGATGTAATGAGCTTGGCGAAACTAATGACGAGTAGCCATGCCTTACAGGATATTGGTGACGCAACATTTTTGCGGCGGTATGAACGCGACAGAAAAGCGGATGTTGTGAGTATGAATACGCTTACATCAGGACTTGATTATTTTTTTTCTAGCAACAATCAGTTGATGAAAAGGCTAGCAACATCGAGCATGGAACAGTTAGAGAAGCGCATTAGTATGAAGAATATCTTAATTAAACAAGCGGTTGCATAAAGTGATGCATTAGAAAGAAAATAGATGAAATTTAAACATGTAGTATTAGCTACATTGATTATGCTCAGTCAGGTTGCCTGTGCAGACGAGAACAGTTTGAAGGAAAGGATGGAGGCTGCCTATCCTCAGTTTAAAGTAGAGAGTGTGACTAAAACACCTTATGAAGGCTTGTATGAAGTGTTTATGGGCGGGCAGATTATTTATACAAATGAGAAGCTGACGTTTATCATTGCTGAAGGGCGTTTAGTTGACCCGAAAACAAAAAAAGATATTACTGGTGAGCGCCTAGAAAAGTTGGCTAGAATTGACTTCGATAAGCTGCCTTTAGATAAAGCAATTAAAGTGGTTAAAGGGAATGGCAGCCGAAAAATTGCAGTGTTCTCTGATGTGGACTGTCCATTTTGCAAACGTTTAGAGCAAGATGAATTGAGCCAAATTAGTGATGTGACGATTTATACATTCTTGTATCCGTTGGCACAATTACACCCCAATGCCGCCACAAAATCAAAGTTAATTTGGTGTGCTGACGATCGTGTAGGTGCATGGAATGACTGGGTATTCAATAATCAGTTACCTAAATCTACAGGAACTTGTAAAGTACCTTTGGAAGAGGTTGGTGCACTAGCGAGAAAAATTGGTGTGGCAAGCACGCCGACACTTTTTTTTGCAGATGGCAAACGGATGATGGGTGCACAACCACATAAGGCGATTGAAGCTGCAATGAAGGCTGCTGCCAGTCAGTAGTAATTAAAAAGGCAGGCCCTTGATCTTGGGCCAGCCAGCCTTTTTAATTTACCCTCCAACAACTTCACCTAGTTTGAAGATTGGCATATACATCGCAATCACTAAGCCGCCAATAAGTGCGCCAAGTGCAACCATAATAATGGGCTCCATTAAGCTAGCTAGACCATCAGCTGCTTCATCGACCTCTTCTTCATAGAAGTGGCGACCTTGCTTAACATGCTGTCTAAAGCCCCCGATTCCTCTCCAATAGCTGTCATTTGCACCATTATGCTTGGAAATACGGTGGTATTTTGCATGGCGACAGTTAAGCTGGTGCCGGTGCTGATTTCGCTTTATATTTTCTTTGTTGCATCCTAATAAACGCGATTGCCTGATGCTCCTGCGACAGCATCTAATGCTTCAACCAAAGTGACGCCCGCCGCAAACATGGCTGCTAATGTCCTAGCGAACCTTGCAAGTGTTGCTTTGCGAATCACCCCTCCAAAAATAGTTAGTTTTAACAAGAGCCTATCCATAGTGGCTTGCATTTTCTCAGAGCGTTTCCATGTGTAGAAAAAGAACCAAATACCAAAACCGGTTGTGCCAAATATTGCCCACCAATATGATACAAAGAAATTAGAGATTGCCATGACGACTAAAAACGGACCTGGTAAGTCAGCACCGAAGCAGGAAAACAATTCCTTAAATGCCAGCCCACTTAGTTTAGTTGTCGCTGCGGTCTTCGCCATATTTAGATTATTTCGTTTTAATTCACTTAATTAATTATTCTATATAAACTGTTGTAGTTAAACAAAATTTCATACTGTTATATCAATATACTATGTTTTTATGGGTAAAGGTCAAGATTGCTTTCGTTGCTTTCGTTGCTTCTGCGAAAAAGTAAGTTGCAGCTACAAAAAAGCCCCTATAAATCAGGGGCTCTTATACGTGTGGGTGAAAACAAAAAAATTACATATGGTTAATAATTTCATCCCCAAATTCAGCTGTACCCACTTGAGTAGCACCTTCCATTTGAGAAGAGAAATCACCAGTTACACGTTTAGACTGAATGGCTTTGGCTACGCCTGATAAAATCAAATCAGCAGCTTCTGTCCAGCCCATATGACGCAACATCATTTCTGCTGAAAGAATCAACGAACTTGGGTTGGCAATGTTTTTACCAGCGATATTTGGCGCTGTACCGTGCGTTGCTTCAAACATCGCAGTGGTGTTGCTTAAGTTCGCGCCTGGTGCAATGCCGATGCCACCAACTTGTGCAGCTAGCGCATCGCTTATATAGTCACCGTTTAGGTTTAATGCAGCCACTACGTCATACTCTTCTGGATGTAATAGAATTTCTTGTAGAAAAGCATCCGCGATACAGTCTTTAATCACGATACCATTCGGTAGTTTGCACCATGGGCCGCCATCAATTTCAACTGCACCGAATTCTTCTTTAGCCAGTGCATAACCCCAATCTCTAAAGCCACCTTCGGTGAACTTCATGATATTGCCTTTATGCGTAATCGTGACTGATTTTTTATTGTTATCAATCGCATATTGAATCGCTTTTCGAATCAAACGCTTACTACCATCGATAGAGACTGTTTTGATGCCAATTGCCGTCGTTTCAGGGAACCGAATTTTTTTACGCATGCCCATGTCACTTAAGAACTGAACAACTTTTTTCACTTCATCAGAGCCTGATTCCCATTCAATACCAGCATAAATATCCTCTGTGTTTTCACGGAAGATAGTCATATCCGTTTTTTCAGGATGTTTGACAGGGCTAGGTACGCCAGTGAAGTATTGAATAGGGCGCAAGCAAACAAATAAATCCAGCTCTTGGCGCAATGTCACATTGAGTGAGCGAATACCGCCGCCAACAGGTGTTGTTAATGGGCCTTTGATTGAAATCACATATTCTTTAAGCGCAGCCATTGTTTCAGCTGATAGCCATGTGTCTTTATCATAAACGTTCGTTGATTTCTCCCCAGCATAGACTTCCATCCAAGAAATCTTACGCTTTTCACCGTAGGCTTTTTCCACAGCCGTATCGACTACCTTCATCATTGGCGGCGTGATATCCACGCCAATGCCATCACCTTCAATAAATGCGATAATAGGGTTATTAGGTACGATTAGTTCGTTGCCTTCTCCGATGGTGATTTTTTCACCAGAATTTGGGACCTTAATTTTTGATGCCATTACATATTTCCTAACAATGCTAATTTTATTTAATAAACCGTTTAATGTGGTCTGCCAATTCAGTGCGCATGAAAAACACCCGACATTAAAAAACTTTATTGATGTTCCAAATGTGTATGCTGCTGGTAGGCTGGATACAGATTCTGAAGGTTTACTCATTTTAACCGATGATGGCGCTTTACAACATCGTTTAAGTCACCCAAAACATAAAGAAATTAAAATTTATTGGGTGCAAGTTGAGGGCAACCCTTCAGGTAGTGATTTAGAGCCATTATTGACGGGCGTTAGTTTGGGTGATTTTGTAACCCAACCAGCACAGGTGCGCATTATCAATGCGCCTAAAAATTTGTGGCCAAGAATACCACCAATTCGAGAGAGGAAAGCAATCCCAACCACTTGGCTAGAAATAAAAATAGAGGAAGGTAAGAACAGACAAGTGCGACGCATGACGGCAAAAGTTGGCTTTCCCACTTTGCGCTTAATTCGCTATGCAATTGGCTCTTATTCAATTGACGATATTGCGGTGGGTGAGTACCAGAAACTTAAGTCTGAAATTTGAACGAAGCGAATTTTACGATAGACAGCCAAAAATGTCACTCATGAACTATGATAAAATGAGATCAACTTTTTAGAGCGTAGCGCATATGTCCGGGAATACAATAGGTACTTTATTTACACTGACTTCGTTTGGTGAATCACATGGCCCTGCCATTGGTGGCGTCGTTGATGGTTGCCCACCCGGTTTGGAAATCTGTGCTGAAGATTTACAGTTGGATTTGGATCGTCGTAAACCAGGTACTTCACGACATGTGACACAGCGTAAAGAAGCTGATTTGGTCGAGATTTTATCAGGTGTGTTTGAAGGGAAAACTACGGGTGCGCCAATTGGTTTGTTAATTCGCAATACGGATCAACGCAGTCAAGATTACAGTAAGATTAAAGATACCTTCCGCCCAGGCCATGCGGATTACACTTACAGTCAAAAATATGGTGTACGTGACTATCGCGGTGGAGGCCGTTCTAGTGCGCGCGAAACGGCTGTTCGTGTAGCGGCGGGCGCCATCGCTAAAAAGTGGCTAAAAACAAAGTTTGGTATAGAAGTGCGTGCTTATATGAGTCAGCTTGGGGAAATAGAGATTCCATTTCAAAGTTGGGAACATGTGAATGAAAATCCATTCTTCTCGCCGAATGTCGATGTATTACCAGCATTGGAAGATTATCTCGATAAAATCAGAGCTGAACGCGACTCAGTTGGTGCACGTATCAGTATCGTTGCAGAAGGCGTACCTGTTGGTTGGGGTGAGCCAGTTTTTGATCGTTTAGATGCGGATATTGCACATGCCATGATGAGTATTAATGCGGTCAAAGGTGTCGAGGTTGGTGCAGGTTTTGGTAGCATTGCACAACGTGGTGCTGAGCACTCGGATGAAATGACGTCAGCAGGCTTCTTGAGTAATCATGCTGGCGGCATGTTGGGGGGCATTTCGACAGGGCAAGCCATTAACGTGAATATTGCACTCAAGCCGACTTCTAGTATTCCACAAGAACGTCGCTCGATTGATAAAGGCGGAAACGATACTACGATGCAAACCACAGGTCGCCACGACCCTTGTGTTGGCGTACGTGCAACGCCGATAGCTGAAGCTATGCTGGCGATTGTGTTGATGGATCATGCTTTGCGCCACCGCGGCCAAAATGCAGATGCAGTTTGTGAGACACCTAAGATTTAATTGCTAAATTTATATGTCAGGTTTATTTTAATTAAGTCTAATCGTTGAGTCATACACTACATAAAAACCTTTCACGTTTTTATTTCGTATACTACTTTTTTGTAGGCGTTTTCGTTCCCTATTGGGGGCTCTACCTACAGTCGGAACAATTCTCTCCAGTGGAAATTGGCATTCTGATGTCCTTATTCCAGATTAGCCGTATTTTTGCACCTAATTTCTGGGGTTGGCTTGCTGACCACACTGAAAAGCGTACCGTTTGGATTCGGCTTAATACGGTATTAGGTGTATTGGGTTTTATCGCCGTGTTTTGGGCAGAAGGCTTTTGGCCGATGATGCTGGTCATGGGGGCGTTAAGCTTATTCACTAGTTCAACTATGCCGCTGTCTGAGTCATTGACGCTCGCACATTTGGCAAATACAAAAGGCCATTACAGTCGCATCCGGATGTGGGGTTCTGTCGGTTTTATTGTGGCTTCTATTGTGCTTGGTTATCTGATTGACTGGGCTGGTATTTCGAGTTTGCTTTGGGCTATATTGGCCGTGCAAGTTGTTTTATTTTTACTCACGTTTACTCTTACAGAGGCTAAAGTCGCACCACATCAGGCTGATGATTTTTCTGTTTGGCGTATTCTTCGCAATCCGGCGGTCATTGCTTTATTAGTCGGCTGCGCATTAATGGTGACCGCGCATGGCGTACTCTATAACTTTTATTCAATCTACTTAGCGGAACATGGTTACAGCAAAGGCATGATAGGCTGGCTTTGGTCAATTGGCGTCATCTGTGAGATTGGGGTGTTTATGTTGATGCCAACGATCATGCAGCGATTCAGCCTTAAACAAATTATATTAACCAGCTTGGCCCTAGCTGTGTTGCGATTCTCAATGATAGGGTTGGCTGTCGATAACTTGGTTTTATTGCTGATTGCACAAGGTTTGCATGCAGCAACATTTGGGAGCTTCCATGTGGCAACCGTGCAGGTTGTGACACAGTTCTTCAATGGAAGACACCAAGCGAAAGGGCAGGCTATTTACAATAGTGTGACTTATGGCATCGGCGGTGCGATTGGCGGTCTAGCCGGTGGTTATGCATTGCAAGGTTTAGGCGGAGAACTGACTTTCTTGTTGTCAGCTGCATTCCCCTTAGCTGGCTTTGCTGTGATTGCATTTGGATTGAAGTTGGCAGAAACACATGGTGATAAAGGCATGTTTGGATGATGATATGAATAAGGGCAACACAATGCGCAAACTTAAAGCAATGATATTTCCCTTATGCTTGCTCCTATATTTAGGAACGACAATGCAAGCATAGGCTGCTATTCGTGTGAATGTGGTTGGCTTGTTTAGCAACAAAGCGATTGTGATGGTTAATGAAAAAGGGCCATATAGCTTAACTGCAGGGCAGACCAAACAAGGATTAAGCTACTCTCAGCTAATAGCAGTAAAGCCACTTTGGTGATTAAAGGTAAGCGCCAAGTGATAGGCATGAGGCAAGCGGCTTCTATTGACGCTAGCAGTCCGACGGCATCTGATAGTAGCGTTAATAAGCCGGTGAACTTATATGCTGATAGCGCAGGTAACTTTTTTGGCTCGCTCAGTATTAATGGCGCATCACTTAAATACCTTGTTGATACTGGTGCAATGAATAGTGGAGATGTGAAATATGCTAGGATTAATTATAAAAAAGGCCGAGAAATACGCATTTCTACGGCTAATGGGGTTGCGCCAGCTTACCAACTTGTCGTCAATACATTGAAAGTAGGGGCGATAGTTTTACATAATGTGGACGTAGTCGTGACAGAGGGTGGCTCGCCGCCTTTTGTTTTGTTAGGCATGTCTGCACAAAATAGGTTGGATATGAACCGAAAAGGTTCTATTCTAACCATGACGAAAAAGTATTAAATCCTTATTCTGGGCAATAAAAAAGCGGGCAACTGCCCGCTTTGTACATTAACGCATACGTTAATTATTTAACAACAAAAGTAACTTTTAATACCACACGGAATTTAGTTACCTTTCCATCTTTTACTTTTACGCTTTGATCTTGTACCCAAGCGCTTGTGATATTTTTAATTGATTCTGATGCTTTTTCAATACCGTTTGATACAGCATCTTCAAAGCTTGTATCGCTAGATGCGATGATCCCAATAACTTTTGCGACTCATGACACAGTGAGTTCTTTTTCTGATTGATGTTATGTAGCGTAGTTTTAGATAAATATAGTACTTTATAATATTACTAGCTTAAATTACTAATCGCCAAGTTAACAAGTGTTAAGACTGTTAACACAAAAATAATCGCACCAATAATACCTGCGATAATCGCTTGTTTTGGTGTGATTTTAGCAACATCATCTTCATAGCCTTTTTGAGCTCTGATGCCAATCATGGTCCAAAGCACCATTTTAATCACCTGAAGCATGGATGCTTTTTCTTTAGTTTCCACTTTGCCTTGCATGGTCATCCCTTATGTTATCTTGCTATTTTTGAGATGAGTTTGATGATTTAACTCTACGCCTTAACTCTCTTGTCGTGTTCTATCAATGCATAAGCCGAGTGATTGTGAATAGACTCGAAATTCTCGCTTTCAACGATATAAGCATCAATACGCTTCTCTGCATTTAATGCAGAAGCGACATCACGCACCATATCTTCTACAAACTTAGGGTTGTCGTATGCTTTTTCTGTCACATACTTCTCATCTGGGCGTTTTAATAAACCGTAAAGCTCACAAGATGCTTCCTTCTCAACTAAAGTAATGATGTCTTCTATCCAAATAAAGTCATTAATTTTAGCGGTAATCGTGACATGAGAGCGTTGGTTATGCGCGCCATAATCTGAAATCTTTTTACTACAAGGACATAAGCTTGTTACAGGGACTAATACTTTTACCGTAATGCTGAATTCATTATCTATTATTTCACCAATAAAGGTCACATCGTAATCTAGTAAACTATTAACACCTGAAATAGGTGCTGCTTTATCTACAAAATACGGGAAACGCATTTCGACATAACCTGATTTTGCTTCAAGACGTTCGGTCATATCTCTTAAAATGGTCTCGAAGGATTCAATGGAAATCGCACGTTCGTTGCTGTTGAGTATCTCAACAAAGCGCGACATATGTGTGCCTTTGAAGTTATGCGGCAAATGCACATACATATCAAATATAGCAACTGTATTTTGTTCGCCACCATGCTTGTCTTTGACAACAACGGGATGACGGATGGATTTGATGCCAACTTTATTAATATCTAAGTGACGGATATCAGGCGTATTTTGTACGTCTTCTATGCCTTCTAGTTGATTATTTGGCAGATTGGGTTGATTCATAACAGAGGCTATTTTCCAAAATTATGCACTTTTAGAATGCAATGATTAAATTTCTATTCGAGTAAGTCAACAGTGTAAATGATTATGTTTCTTATTAATACACCATTAAGTAATGTGGTTTTATCGTCAACTGGTTCTAAATTGATGATAATTTACTTTTTATTGCTATTGTAATACCTTCACTATCTAGACCGCATTGCGCCAACATAGTTTCATGCACGCCATGCTCTATAAATGTGTCTGGCAAACCTAAGCAAATTGTTGGCGTTGATATATTCAGTGATTGCATCGCTTCCATCACTGCAGAGCCAGCACCGCCCATTACGCTGTTTTCCTCCACCGTGACAATCAGGTCATGCGTTTTTGCCATTTTTTCAATCAAGTCACTATCTAGTGGCTTGATAAAGCGCATGTTAACAAGTGTAGCATCGGTGTTATTTGCCGCGGCTAAACTCGGTGTAACCATACTACCAAAAGCCAGTATTGCCACCTTTTTACCATAACTCTCGTGATGAGTATGATTTTCGTGATGCGTAAGTGACGATGCTCTGATCACGTTACCTTTGCCAATAGGTAGCGTTTCTAGTGAAGGAGTGATATGCGCGCCAGCGCCTCCGCCACGTGGATAGCGAACGGCTGCCGTTCCCTTGTATTGGTAACCTGTTGACAGCATTTGGCGACATTCATTTTCATCGCTCGCGGCCATAATAATAATGTTAGGAATGCAGCGTAGATAAGATAAATCAAAACTACCTGCGTGTGTTGGGCCATCTGCCCCCACCAAGCCTGCACGATCAATCGCTAATAACACATCTAAATCTTGTAATGCAATATCATGAATTAACTGATCATAAGCGCGTTGTAAGAACGTACTGTAAATCGCAATGACTGGCTTTAAGCCATCAACAGCCATGCCGCCTGCAAAGGTTAAGGCATGTTGTTCTGCAATGCCAACGTCAAAGTAACGATCTGGGTATTGGTCTGCAAAAGCATTTAAGCCACTACCATCACACATGGCTGGTGTAACAGCGACCAGCTTACTGTCGCTAGCAGCCATATCTACTAACCAATCTGAGAATACTTGGGTGTATGTTTTTTTGCCGCTGTTGCCTTGTGAAACACCGTTGCTGGTATCAAACTTACTCACCCCATGGAATTTATTTGGATCATCTTCAGCGGGGTCAAAACCTTTGCCTTTTTTTGTCACGATGTGTAAAAACTGTAGACCATCTAGTGCTCTGATATTGGTGAGTGTACTGACTAATGCATTAATATCATGGCCGTCAATGGGGCCAATATAATTAAAACCAAATTCTTCAAACAAAGTGCCACCAGGTGACATCATGCCTTTGGCATGTTCTTCAGCACGTTTCGCAAACTCTTTCACTGGCGGTATGATATCCAATACCTGTTTACTTGTTTTACGTACACTGTCGTAAAAGCGGCCTGATAATAATTTAGCCAGGTAATTGTTGAGTGACCCTACATTTTTAGAGATGCTCATATCGTTGTCATTTAAAATGACTAATAAATTGGCATTGGTCTCTGCGGCATTGTTGAGCGCTTCAAATGCCATGCCTGCCGTCATGGCACCATCACCAATAATCGCCACGCTATGGCGATCTAAACCACCTAGCTTTGCTGCGACTGCCATGCCTAGTGCGGCTGAGATGGACGTGCTGGAATGGCCTGTGCCAAAGGTGTCATATTCGCTTTCAACGATTCTTGGAAAGCCAGCAATGCCATTCGGCTTGCGTAAGCTAGACATTTCCTCACGGCGGCCAGTTAAGATTTTATGTGGGTAAGTTTGGTGACCAACATCCCAGACTAATCGATCTTCTGGCGTATTAAATACGTAATGTAGCGCAATCGTCAGCTCTACAACACCTAAATTAGATGACAAGTGACCACCCGTTTTAGAGACACTATCAATTAAAAATAACCGGAGTTCATCGGCCAATATTTTTAGTTGGCTGCGATCAAAATGTCGCAAATCAGTGGGGGAGTTAATCGTGTTGAGTAGTGATGACATGGGTGATTAGCTTCTATCGGTTAAAAGCTACGGTGCATAATAAAGTTAGCTAACTGTCTTAATAATTCAGCCTCTTGCTCAAATGGCGATAAGGCCTTGATTGCCGTCTGGTGAAATTCATGCGCGAGTGTTTTGGCTTTGTTGAGGCCTAAAATTGTGACATAAGTCGACTTGTTTGCATCCGCATCTTTACCCGCGGTTTTACCTAAGGTTTGCGTATCTGCTTCCGCATCTAAAACATCATCGATGACTTGAAACGCCAAGCCTATGGCTTTGGAAAAGCGGTCTACGGCTTTAATTTTTTTATCGGTTACATCATCTGCACTGTAAGCACCCAATAAGGTTGCCGCGTGAATTAAGGCGCCCGTTTTATGTAAATGCATGACTTCCAAATCGGCTTGTGACAAAGATACATTGGTGCTTTCTAAGTCAATGGCTTGACCACCCGCCATGCCCCTAGAGCCTGTAGCGACGGCAAGTAGGTGTAACATGTTTATTTTTTGCGCATCTTGAATGTGATTGTCTTGTGCAACGAGTTGAAAGGCTAAACTCTGTAAAGCATCACCAACCAATAGCGCCGTCGCATCACCATATTGTTTATGCGTTGAAGGTTTTCCCCGCCGCAAATCATCATCGTCCATACAAGGCATATCGTCATGCACTAAAGAGAACGCGTGGATTAATTCCACCGCAGCCGCAGCGGCATCGGCTTTCTTACTATCAGCATTGCAAAATGAGGCTGCTGCATAAGTCAGGAGTGCGCGGACGCGCTTGCCGCCACCTAGGGTTGCGTAACGCATAGCGGCATGTAAGTGAGCTGGAATAATTTTATCGGTTGGCATGTGCTGGTCTAACACGGTTTCAATCCGCGATTGCATCGCACTTGTCCAAGTGCTAAAGGCTTCATTGTTTGCTGCTACGTTGGCTGACATGCTGTTGAATTATTCTTTGTCTGGGCTAAATGCAGTGAGTTTATTGGCTTCGGAAATAATCCGTACCTCTTGTTCAGCGTTGCTTAATGATTGTTGGCATGCTTTTAGTAATTCGGCACCACGTTTATAAGCATCAAGCGACTGCTCTAACGGGAGGTTTTCAGACTCCATCTTGCGGACGATACCTTCCAATTCAGCAATCGCATCTTCATAGTTGAGTGGTGTTTCAGGTGTCTTGTTTGGCATGTCAGTTGGCTTGGTTAACGTTATTGTGCAGTATTGTTATTTGGTGTTGTCGTTTTCACAATCACAATCACAATCACAATCACCAGAAGCACTATTTTAACAAAAATCATCACTAATGGCGGATTTAACCACCATCAATTCATGATGCTTAATAAAAAAGATCGAATGTCGTCAATTTCTTCCATCGAAACGCAATGCCCCATCGCGTATTCATGCCATTGCACTTGATAGTGCTCTGCTTGCAATAGCGATAATGAAACACGACTCGTTCCCATCGTAATCACATCGTCATTCGTCCCATGGGCCATGAAGATAGGTGTTCGTTGGTTTTGTGGTGACTTCTCATCAGGAAAGGATGGTTTTAGCGGCAAGTAAGTTGACAGTGCGAGTACACCTGCCAAAGGCTTGTTATGGCGTAAGGCGGTATGTAAGGCCATTGCGCCGCCTTGCGAGAATCCAGCAATTACGATTTTATCGCTAGGAATGCCTTGGTCTAACTCACCTTGAATCAATTGTTCAAGTGTCATTTGTGTTGCTGCAATGCCTTCAGCATCTTCAGGGCTACCTAATGCCAACCCCAATAAATCATACCAAGCTCGCATTTCAACACCATTATTAATCGTCACTTTTCGGTGCGGCGCATGCGGCAGAATAAAGCGTAGTGTGGGTAGATTCAGCATGTCGACTACGGGCGCAAAGTCATGACCATCTGCACCTAAGCCGTGTAGCCAAATCACACTGCCTGATGGGTTTTCTGTTTGGCTGATTTCAGTTGCTTGCTCGTTCATGTTAGCGCTCTCATTTTTGATTCTTGTCTGTAGTGATGGTGCTATATTTTCTAGTAGCTCAAGACTAGCACTACAGCGCCATATTTCAAATACTTTCAAACCGAAAGAAGGGTGGTAAAATAACCTGTAAGAACTTTTGCTTAATGGTTTAATGAGCATTATTAATTAATAAAGATGATAAGTCTATGGTGCAAACAGGCACAAATAAACCTTTGATTGCAGGAAAAGAGTTGCTACAGCAGTTAATGCCGCTAGCGACATTATCGCCAGCAAGCTTAGAGGCCTTGGCTGAGGTGTTGGTGGTTGGAAAAGTCAGCAGGGGCATAGACCCAACCAAAATGCGCGCACATCAAACGGAAGTGCTTTACTTAATCTCAGGTGATTTAGGGGTGCGCTATCAAAATGGTAAAAAACTCATTATACGCGGCGGCACAGCAGCAGCTAAAAAACCAATTAATACGGAACGATTAGGTATTAAAGACACTATCGCTTTAAGCCCAATTGAAATTGTACGTATTGATTTAGACGTGTTATCCGTAACGCAAACGTGGGATCAAATGGTAGCGTTGACTAATCGCATGCATGGGCAGCTTAAAAAAGTGCTTGAGAGAGTTGTGTTGGAACAGAAACACTGATAGCTGTTGTAATTCCAGTGAGTCAAGCGCATTTGGCTGCATAAATCTTAACTACATTAGCTATATTTAATATGGCTAAGCATATGCATATTATGCAGGTGTCATAGCACAAACGCCTTTAGTATGAGTGTAAAAATTCGCATAACGTATGGTTACTTAATCCGATAGTAACAGTTGTTAATATTAGTGCTTGCGGTCTTTGCAGCAATGGCTGTGCCAAGTTTTAATTTGAACTGCTAACCTTATGATACTAAGCACAATGTGTTTTTAAAAGACTGCAGGATTGTACATTTTTATTTATTGAAGCAATTAAAAAGCGGGGAAAGACCCCGCTTTTTAAAGAATGGTATGACATTTTTTGTCACATATCAATTTTGATTACCAAAATTGCCACCATGGTTTTTTTGTCGCTTTTTTTACCACTTTTATGGGTGTTTTCTTTGATGGCTTGTTAACTGCTGCGCTTACTTTTGTAGCTTTAGAAGTTGCGCTAACTTCCGAGCTCGTCACTTTGAGTTTTCAAGTACCTTTTTAAGGTTTTCATTACCTGGAAGGTAAATATCTGTAATGAATTGAATCGCAGCTGCTTCATCTTGACCTTCAGGAATCGGCGGATTGTTTGGAAATTGGCGATAGAAGCGGTGGAAGAAGCGCACTTCACTTTCACCAGCATTAGGGCCTTTTTTCACGGAGATGTATGGGTTGTAGTTGCTGAATGGGCCGCCTTCAAGCACTTCAAATTTAATTTTCATATTAGCATCATCAATACTTTTGATGCTCTCTTTTATTTTTCCGCCATTTTTAAGTGTAAGTGTTCTGAATGTGTCAGCACCTTTTTTTTCTACTTTGACGCTTTTAACTGTTGGGAGCCACTTTTGAACGTTTTCATAATCTTTAATCATTGCCCATGCTTTTGCAGGCTCTGCTTTGATAATGATTCTGTCATCAATTTTTTGTGGTGTTGGGCCGTGAGCTGCAGCGCTTACTGAAAATACTGCCATGGCGATGAGTGCTAAAAACTTCTTCATAAATGGTCTCCAATAGTGTTGTAAATAACTTAAAACTAAATAACTACTTATTATAAATGACTTCCTAGTTTAAGCCTATGGTATCAATAACGTATTTTGATGTTTCGGGTTGACGTGTTTCACTATTTTTTATGCAGTATAAACTGCCCAAAGGCCCGTGGTTTGTCGCCTACAGGAATGGTGTTAATGACCTTGTTGGTTTTTGCATTAATGACGGTGACATTGTTTTCACCCCAGTTTGCAACGTAGACTAAATCGTTTTCTGTATCGTAATCAATCCCTTCTGGTGTTTCGCCAACCGTAATGGTTGCAATGATTTTTTTGCTTGGGATATCAATAACAGAAACACTTTCGTCGAGTGTGTTGGTGACATACAGTGTTTGATTGTCTGGGCTAGCAACTACGCAATAGGGATGGTCATCTACTGCTAAAATGGTTTGCTCCCATGTTTGGGTGTTGATAAGGCTGACCGTGTTGTCATAGACGTTTGCGCTATAAAGCATGCTGCCATCTACGCTAAGTGTGATCCCGAAAGGGTGTTTGCCAACGGCAATGCGCTGCTGTGTGCTTAGGTCTTGCGTGTCTAATATGACTAACTCGTTGGAGTCGCGCGCAGTAATATATAGGCGCTGATTGTCTGGGCTAACGATAATGCCAGCTGGTGCTTTTTCTACAATCACCTTTTGCTTAATAGCATATGTTATTGGGTCAATAGCGAGTATGCGGTTACTATACCAATCGGCGACATACAGCGTCTGGTTATCGTGAGAGGCTGCGATGCCAACAGGGGAACCTGAGACTGGAATATGGTGAATTACTTTGTTTGTATTCGTATCAATGACAGTAACGTTTTGATCTTCTACATTGGTAACAAACACACGGTGCACGTCAGCTGCATTTGCAATGCCAACAGGCGCTTTGCCGACGGCAATGGTCTCAATCACTTTTTGTTGCTTGGTATCAATCACAGAGACCGTGTTGTCACCTTGGTTGGTAATGTAGGCAAGGTTGGGCTGTGTGCAAGCACTTAACATTAAAGACAATAATACGTATAAAAATACGTGGTGGGTAATATGCATGAGAGCTCCTCTGATGTGGCATATTATAGGTTAAATCGTAAGCGCTGCTTTCATTCAAGCCTAAAGTATGAAAAAATCAGGGTATAAAATATTAAGTAGGTAGTAACAGTTATGTTAGATAGTGACGGGTTTCGTCCGAATGTAGGGATTGTGGTGTGTAATGCGCAAAACAAAGTGTTTTGGGGTAAACGTATTCGCGAGCATGCTTGGCAGTTTCCACAGGGTGGCATTGATCATGGAGAGAGCCCTGAAGTGGCGATGTATCGTGAACTGATGGAAGAGGTGGGTTTGCGTCCAGAGCATGTTGAAATTTTAGGCCGTACCCGAGACTGGTTACGTTATGAAGTGCCAACTAATTGGATAAGACGTGAATGGCGTAGTAGCTATCGCGGTCAAAAGCAAATTTGGTTTTTGTTGCGTTTGGTTGGGCGCGATACCGATGTGTCATTACGCGCGACACCACATCCGGAATTTGACGCTTGGCGTTGGAGTGATTACTGGGTGCCGCTTGAAGATGTGGTGGAATTTAAACGTGAAGTTTATAAGATGGCATTAAATGAATTGGCTGCTTATTTGCATCAAAAGCCAAAAAACGCAGAAGCAAATCAGCCTGACGTGAAGGCCAAGGAAGCTAGCGGCTACTAAGTTGGTTGGTCAACCTGGCTTGTTGCTTTAAGTCGCTGCTTTATTTCCCATGACTTCGCCCAATTGAATTGGGTGAGTCGGCTGCCAGTTTTTATTGAAGGATAACGCGTCTTTCTCAAAAAGCATGACGACAGTTGAGCCGAGTAAGAAGCGTCCCATTTCTTCTCCTTGCTCCAAGCTGATTTCTTGATTCGTATATGCCCACTTCCGAACTGACTGATTGCGTGGCGGATTGATAATGCCATGCCAAACGGTTGCCATACTTCCAACGATAGTCGCGCCAACCAATACCATTAAAAATCGACCATGCGCCTCTGATGAGAATTCACAAACCACACGCTCATTGCGCGCAAATAAATTAGGTACATTTTCTGCGGTTGTTGGGTTAACTGAGAATAAATCACCCGGCACATAAGTCATGCTATTTAATTTTCCAGCGCAAGGCATGTGAATGCGGTGATAATCTTTGGGGCTTAAGTACAAGCAGGTAAAGTGCCCATCTTCAAAATGACTGGCTAATGGCACATTGCCAGCGACGAGCGCTAATGTTGAGTAGCTATGTCCTTTTGCCTGAAAGATTTGGTTTTTCTGGATTGCACCCAACTGACTAATCGCACCGTCAACAGGGCAGATAAAATCAGCTTTTGCAATTGGTCTTGCATCTTCTTTTAATGGACGCGTAAAGAAGTCATTAAAAGTTTTATAGCTATTAATGTCTGAGTTATCCGCTTCTTGCATATTCACTTGATAGCGCTGGACGAACCACGCAATCACCTTGGGCGTAAGTTTTGGGCACTCGAGATTGGCTAGCTTGCCAGCAATGATGGTGATGAGTCGCTTCGGTGCAAGGTGTTGTAAAAGAATGGTAAGTTTCAATGCGTGCTCTCTTTGTGAATCGTGGCTTATATTTTACTAGAAATGAATAAAGAAAAAGCACAGACCTGACGGACTGTGCTTTTTATTATTGTTACTTAAATGCATTGCTTAGTTTTTTGCTTTATCAACAATCTTATTTGCTGCAATTGAAGGCATCATGGAACGTAATTTTGCACCAGTAATTTCAATTGGGTGTGCGGCATTGTTACGACGTCGCGCTGTCATTGAAGGGTAATTTGATGCACCTTCAGCGATGAACATTTTTGCGTATTCGCCAGATTGAATACGTTTCAATGCATTACGCATTGCGGCACGTGATTCTTCATTAATCACTTCAGGGCCAGTCACATACTCACCGTACTCAGCGTTGTTTGAGATGGAATAGTTCATGTCAGCAATGCCGCCTTCGAACATCAAATCTACAATCAATTTTAATTCGTGTAAGCATTCGAAGTAAGCCATTTCTGGGGCATAACCAGCTTCAGTTAATGTTTCGAAGCCCATTTTAACTAGCTCAACAGCGCCGCCACATAGAACAGCTTGCTCACCAAATAGATCAGTCTCTGTTTCATCTTTAAAGGTTGTTTCGATAATGCCTGTGCGACCGCCACCAACGCCCATTGCGTAAGAAAGTGCAAGGTCTTTTGCTTTGCCAGATGTATCTTGGTAAATTGCGATTAAGTCAGGAATGCCGCTACCGCGTACGAATTCTGAACGTACAGTATGACCTGGTGCTTTTGGAGCAATCATGATGACGTCCATGTCAGCGCGTGGCACAACTTGGTTGTAGTGAATCGCAAAGCCATGTGCAAATGCTAATGTACCGCCTTGTTTAAGGTTTGGTGCAATCACTTCTTCGTAAAGCTCTTTTTGGAATTCGTCTGGTGTCAAAATCATGACAACGTCAGCTGCTTTGATGGCCTCTGCTGTTTCAGCGACTTTTAAGCCTTCATTTTCAGCTTTTTTCCATGATGCAGAGCCTGTACGCAAACCAACAGTGACATCTACGCCTGAATCTTTAAGGTTTAACGCATGTGCGTGGCCTTGTGAGCCGTAACCAATAATAGCTACTTTTTTGCTTTTGATGATGCTGAGGTCAGCGTCTTTGTCGTAATAGACTTTCATTTAATTTCCTTTAAAAACAATTGCTTGTTTTGATTATAGTTTGAGAATTCTATCGCCGCGGCCAATACCTGACGCGCCAGTTCTTACTGTTTCTAAAATTGCGCTTGTGTCTAAGCTTTCAATAAAGGCATCCAGCTTATGACCAGGGCCAGTGAGTTCAATTGTGAAGCTACCATCGGCGACATCAATGATGCGTCCGCGGAAAATATCACACATGCGTTTCATTTCATCACGGTGAGCAGCAGATGCCTTCACTTTGATGAGCATGAGTTCACGCTCAATATGCTTGCCATCATTTAAATCTAACACTTTTACCACATCAATCAACTTATTCAGCTGCTTGATGATTTGCTCGATCACGGCATCACTAGCACTAGTAACAATAGTCATGCGGGACAACGTTGCATCTTCTGTTGTTGCGACCGTAAGCGACTCAATGTTGTAACCACGTGCTGAGAATAAACCAGCGACGCGTGATAATGCGCCTGGTTCGTTTTCCATGAGTATAGAGATAATATGACGCATTATGACTCCTTACCTGTAATCATTTCAGATAAGCCTTTGCCGTTTGGTATCATCGGGAACACATTTTCAGATTGATCTGTAATAAAGTCCATAAATACGAGGCGATCTTTTAATTTTGGGCTAAATGCTTCTCTCAGTGCACCTTCAACATCTGCTGGATCAGTAATGCGCATGCCAATATGGCCATAAGATTCAGCTAGCTTAATAAAGTCGGGTAGTGCATCCATATAAGATTCTGAGTAGCGATTCTCATAGAAAAATTCTTGCCACTGCCTTACCATGCCCATATAGCGATTGTTTAATGTAATTACTTTTATTGGTAGCTCATATTGCTTGCAGGTAGAAAGCTCTTGAATACACATTTGTATGGATGCTTCACCTGTAACGCAAGCAACTTGAGCATCTGGGTGTGCTAATTGCACGCCCATTGCATACGGTAAGCCTACGCCCATGGTGCCTAAGCCGCCAGAGTTGATCCAGCGACGCGGCTTGTCAAACGGATAGTACTGTGCGGCCCACATTTGATGTTGACCAACATCAGAAGTGATAAAAGCATCGCCTTTAGTTACTTCGTATAGTGACTTAATCACTTGTTGTGGCTTAATAAGTTTGTCGTCTAAAGTAAACTCTGAGAATTTTTTTGCACGCCACACTTCAATTTGCTGCATCCATTCCGCTAGCGCTACTGTATTCTGTACTGGCTTTTCAGATTTAATCAAATCATTCAAATCAGCTAGCACTGATTTCACATCACCAACAATTGGCACATCAATCTTTACACGCTTAGAAATGGATGATGGATCAATATCAATATGAATAATGGTCCGTGGGCGGCTCAAGAAGTGCTCAGGGTTGCCTATCACGCGATCATCAAAGCGGGCACCAACAGCAATCAATACATCGCACTCTTGCACTGCCATGTTGGCTTCATACGTGCCGTGCATGCCAAGCCAGCCTAATGATTGTTTATCTGTTGCTGGGTAGCCTCCCAAGCCCATTAATGTGCTTGTGGTTGGTAGGCCTAACGATTGAATGAATTGAGTAAGTTCTGGTGCTGCATTGCCTAATACGACGCCACCACCGGTGTAGACCATCGGGCGCTTTGCTTCTGCAAGAAGCTTAAGCGCTTTCTTGATTTGTCCAGAGTGTCCTTTAGTAATAGGGTTGTATGAACGCATCGCCACCGTTTTGGGATACTCGAAACTGTTTAATGTTGCGGTAATGTCTTTAGGGATATCGACAAGCACTGGCCCAGGCCGGCCTGTAGATGCCACATGAAAAGCCTTTTTCATCACTGAAGCAATATCATTGATGTCTTTAATTAAAAAGTTATGTTTGACACAAGGACGAGTAATACCAACCGTATCGCATTCTTGGAATGCATCTTCGCCAATGGCGTAAGTCGGTACTTGACCGCTAATGACGACGATTGGAATTGAGTCCATATAAGCGGTTGCAATGCCAGTAACCGCATTCGTTGCGCCTGGGCCAGATGTCACTAAAGCAACGCCGACTTTACCAGTTGAGCGTGAGTAAGCATCAGCTGCGTGTAGCGCTGCTTGCTCATGACGCACTAAGATATGTTTGAATTTATCCTGTTGATAAATAGCATCATATATATTAAGCACTGCCCCACCAGGATAGCCAAATACAAATTCAACTTTTTCTTCATGTAGGCACTTAATTAGAATCTCGGCCCCTGTAAACTGAGGGGATGTTTCTTGCTTGTCGTTGGGGTTGGAAACTTGAGTCATATAGCTTGCAGTTATAGTAGTTTGTACGAACCCCACACAATAACGGGTTGCCTATAGTTGGTCAAGATTACAAGCCAATTAAAGTTAGTTTAATCATTAGCTTGACAATGTAAATGATAATCATTTCTTTTTAAAAGCAGTTCGTTAATCACAAAGAGTCAAAGGATGAATATGGGAACAGTGATGAGTAAGGTAACACTACTGAGTGAAATTAACACAACACCATTAGTTGATATGATGTTGGTGTTGTTAGTTATTTTTATTATTACAGCACCTATTCTCTCACACAGTCAAAGTAAAGTTACCACAAGCCAAAAGCCAACCGTTGTTAGATAAGCCAGAAGTGATTAGTATGTCTATCAATGAAGTTGGGCAACTTTTTTGGAATGATATACCTTTAGTGAAGAGAGAGTTGTTGCAAAAGTTGACGCAAGTTGCCGATCAAAAACCACAACCAGAGCTGCAGATAAGGGCGGATAAAGCGACCCGCTATCAAGTGTTAGCTGAGGTGATGGCGGAGGCACAAAATACAGGCATAACAAAAATCGGCTTTGTAAGTGAACCAAAAGTGAGTGAATAGTCATTGGTTTAATTAACCCCACGTCTTGGGACCATGAGCGATCTAGCCTAAATTGTATAACTGCTCAGTAACCTATTTGATTCTCATTGATAAATCAATGGCTTGTATATTTTTGGTTAATGCACCAACTGAGATGCGGTCTACGCCAGTTTCTGCGATTTGTCGCACATTACTTAAATCTACACTGCCAGAACTTTCTAACAAGGCTTTTCCATTATTAGTTTTGACAGCGGTGCGCATATCTTCCAAACTAAAGTCATCAAGCAATACGCTAGTTGCGCCAGCAGCTAAGGCTTCATTGAGTTCTGATAAGTTTTCTACTTCAATTTGTATCGATGCAGACGTGTCTAATGCCAGTGCTTGTTGTAGTGTTGCGGCAATGCTACCAGCGGCTACTATATGATTCTCTTTAATTAAGATGCCTTCATATAGTGCGAGTCGTTGATTAAATCCGCCGCCAACGGTGACTGCATATTTTTGAGCTAAACGTAAACCTGGTAGCGTTTTGCGGGTGTCGTGTATTTTAGCTTTAGTACCTTCAACTAACTTTACGTATTGCTGTGTGTGTGTGGCGACAGCTGATAAGGTTTGCAGGAAATTAAGCGCACAACGTTCAGCCGTAAGCAACGAACGTGCATTACCATGAATTTCACATAAAACCTGATTAGGGCTGACGACATCACCTTCTGACACCTGCCAGTTAATTTCGACGCATTCATCGATTTGTTTAAAGCACGCATTCACCCAATCGACACCACAGATAACAGCCTGCTCGCGTGAAATAATGGTCGCATTAGTGTGTGTGTTGGGAGTCAGTGATGCTGTCAAATCGCCAGTGCCGACATCTTCGGCAAGTGCGGTTTTTACAAGCACATCGACGAGTAGATTGAATTGCTGACTACCGCGAGGATAATAATTTGTCATTAGAGGGGCGTTCATATTTGCATTATAATGCAGTTAGAAATTTAAAACTTGGTAACGAACACATGAAACTCTTATATACCCCGAATAGCCCATATGCACGTAAAGTGCGCGTAGTTGCCATTGAAAAACATATGGAGATGCAACTACAAGAAGTGGTGTTGGGTGATGCTGATTCGCCTTTGTTGCAATATAACCCACTGGGGAAAGTGCCGACATTGGTGTTGAACGATAATGTCGCGCTATATGACTCTCGTGTGATTGTTGAATACTTGGCAGCCAGAACGCCAGTGAATCAACTCTTACCAGATGAAAATAAGCTAAAAGTAGAAGTCATGCGTTGGGAAGCGTTGGCTGATGGCGTATGTGATGCTGCTGTCGCCATTGTACTTGAGTACCGTAAACCTGAGGCTGAGCAATCAGCAGCGACGCTAAAAAAACAATGGTTAAAAGTCGATAATGGCTTAGCGGCACTGAATAAAGACATCAGTAAAAAGAAATGGTGTGTCAACGAGACCTTTAGCTTGGCTGATATTGCCGTTGGCTGTTTACTTGGCTTTGTCGACTTGAGATTGAAACAGCTAAATTGGCAAAGCCAATATCCGAATTTATCGAAGCACTTTACGATATTAAGTAAGCGCCCTAGCTTTAAAGAAACTGCGCCAATTCCGAATTAAGCGAACTTGGTGTTGTGGCCTAAACAGCCCCAGTGATGATACCGCCGCCTAAGCAAACATTACTCTCATAAACCACAGCTGATTGCCCTGGGGTGATTGCCCATTGTTTTTGGCCAAAACGAATATCCACTTCTTCTGCATTCATAGCATCAATTTCACACGGCGCATCCGGTTGGCGGTAACGGGTTTTAGCTGCATATACCCAGTTCGTCTCAGGCTCCTCACCGCTAATCCAATGGAGTTGTCCTGCCTTTAAGCCATCGTTGAGTAATAATGGATGGTCGTGGCCTTGCACAACGATGAGCTGATTGGTTGCCATGTCTTTTGCCGCAACAAACCAAGGCTCGCCATTGCTATCGCGGCTACCACCAATTTTCAAGCCTTGACGTTGGCCTAATGTGTAATACATCAAACCATCATGTTGACCAACCACTTTACCTGCTGGCGTTTTCATGACGCCTGGATTTTTGGGTAAATAACGTTGCAAGAATTCTTGGAATGGACGTTCACCAATAAAGCAAATGCCAGTCGAATCCTTTTTTTCAGCATTCGCTAAGCCAGCAACACGTGCCATTTCACGTACTTCACGTTTTAAAAGTTGGCCTAATGGGAAAAGTGTTTTGCTCAGTTGAGCTTGATTTAAGCGATGTAAAAAATAGCTTTGATCTTTACTACCATCATCCGCTTTTAATAATTGGTAGTTCCCAGTTTGGAGAGGATTTTCACGTACTTGTGCATAATGACCAGTGGCGATTAAGTCGCCGCCCATTTCCATGGCATGATCTAGGAAAGCTTTAAATTTAATTTCCGCATTACACAGAATGTCTGGGTTAGGTGTACGACCCGCTTCATACTCAGATAAAAAATTAGCAAATACACGGTCTTTATACTCTTTACTAAAGTTAACCGCTTCAATCTCAATATCGAGTTTATCGGCGACTGAAACGGCATCAATTAAGTCTTGCTTGCTTGAGCAATACTCATCATCATCATCATCTTCCCAGTTTTTCATGAAAAGGCCGGTGACATCATAGCCTTGCTGTTTTAGTAGCATGGCCGTAACGGAGGAATCTACGCCGCCAGATAGGCCGACGATTACTTTGGGTTTGTTCATGCGTTAGCTTTACTCATAAGTGTGTGATTGTTTCCAATGGGTGCTGTTTGCCAGCAAGATAATCTTCAAAGCAGCTGAGTACTTGCTCGCTACGCATTAAATGTTGTTGTGCTCTAATTTCATCAATACTCATCCAAACCGCTCTAATAATGCCAGTATCTAAAGCTTGCTCAGGATAGTGGCTACCCACTTTCCCGATAAAGGCAAAGCGTAAATATGTCGTATCATTGTGATCATGCTTCCAATGATAAATGCCGAGTAATGCCTCTGGTGTGAAATCATAAGCTGTTTCTTCCAGCGTTTCACGTATCACCGCATGGGTGATGGTTTCATTGTCTTCTAAATGCCCCGCTGGCTGATTAAAACGATTGCCACGGCTAGTCGTTTCTTCTACAAGTAAGAATTTGCCACCCTGTTCTACAACTGCCGCGACGGTTGCATGGGGCTTCCAAATGGCTTTTTTCACAGTTTCTTTTTTCACGCGAATCGTCTTAAATCAATGTTTACCCTATTTTACGCTAAGCGGAACATTGCGGATAGTTGAAGATACGGACCTAAAGAGGCGGTTGTTTGTAAACTACGACAAGAAATAAGTAATCATTTGGCAAACTGAAGTTAGTCAATTAAAGTGTCGGCATGAAAATAAACAAGAATAGACAAACGTTGATACTAGCCTCCCGAAGCCCGCGACGGACTGAATTGCTTAAACAAATTGGTATTGATTGTATTGTATTACCTGCGAATATTGATGAATCACTCAAGCAAGATGAGTTGCCCAGCCAATATGTGAAGCGGCTGGCTAAAGAAAAAGCACTAGCAACAGCTAGTAATATGGAAAAAGAATATTCAAACTTGGTCGTGTTGGCGGCTGATACAACCGTTTGTGTCGGTAGTAAAGTATTGGGTAAACCAGAAAATGATGCAGATGCATTGCAAATGCTAAAAAGCTTATCAGGTACAACACATGAAGTGCATACGGCTGTGGCAGCCTATTTCAATGGTAAGGTGAGTGTGGTGCTGAATACAACGACTGTTGAAATGATGCGCCTTTCTAATGAGACGATTAATGCCTATATTGCATCTGGCGAACATCGGGACAAGGCAGGGAGTTATGGCATACAAGGTAGAGCTGCTGCTTGGATAAAGCATATTGAGGGCAGCTATTCATGTGTAATGGGTTTGCCACTGTTTGAAACAGCACAATTGATTAAAAAAGTTGCAGCTAAAAAATGATAACTATATCAATTTAAAAGCATCTAAATTTGAACCATCTAATTTAAATTATATAAAAAGAGTACATTTTGGGACAAGAAATATTAATTAATGTAACACCTCAAGAAACCCGTGTAGCAGTGCTAGAACAAGGCGTTGCACAAGAGCTGCATATCGAGCGCAGTTCATCGCTGGGCATTGTGGGCAATATTTACTTTGGCAAAGTGTGCCGTGTGTTGCCAGGCATGCAATCAGCTTTTGTTGAAATTGGCTTACAACGCGCGGCGTTTTTACACGCAGGCGATATTAAAGAGTGTAAGAGCGATGATGTCATTAAGCCTGCCAAGCCAATACAAGAAGTTTTGCATGAAGGTCAGCTTATTATTGTGCAAGTGATTAAGGAGCCGATTGGTACGAAAGGCGCACGCCTGACGACAGAGGTGAGTATTGCTGGTCGCTTTTTAGTCTATTTGCCGCATCAAGGGCATATTGGCGTTTCACAGAGAATTGAGGATGAAGACGAGCGAGAGCTGTTACGTAATCGCTTAATAGAACTACTGCCTAAAGACAGAAAGGGCGGGTTTATTATTCGCACCATGTCTGAAAATGCGACTGATGAAGAGCTGTTGGCTGATATCGCTTATCTAGAAAAGGTATGGGCGAAAATCAAAGAAGACAGCAAGGTTGCCACAGAGCGTTCACTGATATTTTATGATTTAAGCTTGCCAAGGCGGGTGCTAAGAGATGTTGTGAATGCACATACCGTGAGTATTCGCGTAGACTCAAAAGAAACCTATGAACGTATGAAGGAGTTTGCCGAGCTGTATGTGGTGAATGCGGTTAAGCCGCTTACACATTACAAAGGACAGCGTCCGATTTTTGATTTTTACAATATTGAAGAAGAGTTTGAGCAGGCTTTTTCACGTAAAGTTGGCCTTAAATCTGGCGGTTATTTGATTTTCGATCAAACAGAAGCCTTGACGACGGTTGATGTGAATACCGGTAGCTTTGTCAGCGGTAAAAGCTTGTCAGATACGATTTTTAAAACCAATTTAGAGGCTGCGCAAGGCATTGCGCAGCAGCTAAGGTTGCGTAATTTGGGCGGCATTATCATTATTGATTTTATCGATATGGATGAGGATGCGCAGCGTGAAAAGGTACTAGAAGAACTGAAGAAAGCGGTTAGTGTTGATCGTGCCAGAACCAATGTAAACGGCTTTACCCAGTTGGGCTTGGTTGAAATGACGCGCAAGCGAACCCGTGAAAGCCTGGCGCACATGTTGTGTCAGTCATGTGAAATTTGCCAAGGCCGTGGCGAGCATAAAACGGCACAAACCATTGCCTATGAAATTATGCGCGAATTGTTGCGAGAGTCCAAACAGTTTGAAGCAAAAGAATTTAAAATCATTGCCTCACCAAGCGTGATTAGCTTGTTGCAAGATGAGGAGTCACAAAGTTTGGCAAACTTATCTGACTTTATCAACACACGCATTGTGCTAGAAGTGGATGGCGAGTTCTCACCTGAAGTGTTTGAGGTGGTGTGGTCTTGATTGCCGTTGTTTGAGTTCTTAGAGGAACATCGATAAGCTTCTAGTTAGCGTACCAATCACCGATACATTTAGCATTTGTAGTAACAGAATGGCGACAAGTGGGGAGAAGTCAATTCCACCCATCGTTGGTATGATGCGCTGAATAGGGCCAAGAATAGGGCGCGTAATACTATGCAATACTGGTGCGATTGGTGAGTGTGGATTAACCCAGCTTAAAATGACATGTGACAGGAGTGCGTAAAAGAAGATATCCAATATTGCTGATACGACGCCAATTAAACTCAGTGCGAAAATGTTCGGCCAAACTGGGACATCTGCTACTGCGAATAGGAAGTCACCTAACCAAAGCATCACAAACTTTAAAATCACCTGCGTAATAAATGCTAACAGCAGTGTGGATAAATCATTTTTTTTCCAACTAGGCACAAACCGTCGTGCTGGTTTTACGGCGAAATCAGTTAGTGCCATCACCATTTGGCCAATCGGGTTGTGAAAAGACACCCGTAACGCTTGCATGATAAAACGCAGTAAAAACATCATGGTTAATAAGCCGAGAACGGCATTAAGTAAAAACTGTAGTGCGCTGGATATCATTTGGATTAAGCCTTTATTGTTTGTCGATTGGTTATCATTAAATTGAGTGTACTTTAATGACTTTTACTTAATTCATCACCTAGTGATTGTGATCGAATATACGCTTGTTTTGCCGCCAACATAACCGCCTCTTTGACTTTGCTGTTTTCTAAACTGAGCAGGCCCTGTTCTGTTGTGCCGCCTTTAGATGTAACTTGTTCACGCAGTGTTGAGACAGGGGTGTCGTTAATGGCGGCTAATAAACTAGCGCCTTTAAAGGTCGCCAGACTTAACTGTTTTGCATCTTTATCATTGAGACCTAAGGCAAGCGCTGCGGCCTCCAGTGCCTCTATGAGATAAAATACATAAGCAGGACCACTGCCAGAAATAGCGGTCACGGCATCGAGTTTATCTTCACTATCAACCCATAAAGTACTGCCTGCTGAACTTAATACTTTATCTGCGATGCCGATTTGCTTTTCTGACACAGAGGGCAGTGCATAAAGCCCTGTTATGCCCGCTTGAATTTGCGCTGGCGTATTAGGCATGGCTCGCACAATAGTTGAATAATGACCTAACCAACCACTTAAGTCTTTCAGTCGAATGCCCGCTGCAATTGAAATCACTAACTGCTGGCTTAATATCGGCGCAAGGTCATTTGCTAACGTATATAACTGCTGTGGTTTTACGGCTAACACAATGGCGTCGCATTGCGTAATGTCAGCTAGTTCACTCGTTGCTTTCACGCCAAATATCTGCTCTAAATGGATGTGTTTTTGGCTGTCCAGCTCAACAACACTGATGCTAGCCATAGGGAACTGCTGTGTTTGCAGCCCTGCAAGCATGGCTTGCGCCATATTCCCACCGCCGATAAATGCTAATTTCATTGTTAAGCTCTCAGTTCTTGAGTTTAATACTTAGGTTACGCTGCTGAAGGTTTCTGTCTGGCACCAAAAAGTGCAGATCCAATGCGCACAATAGTAGCACCTTCTTCAATTGCTGCCACATAATCTCCTGACATCCCGATCGATAAGGTATCAAGCTCTAAAGTGGCAAGGTCATCACTTTGCTGTAACTGTGTTAATGATGCTTTTACTATTCTAAATTGATCGTGTTGTTTTTCAATATTATTGGTAGGTGCAGGAATTGCCATCAGGCCCCTTAGTTTAATGTGCGGAAGCGCAATGACTTCTTTTGCAAGTGCATGCAGTTCCTCTGCTTGTGTGCCGCTTTTGGTAGATTCATTACTACTATTGATTTGAATGCAAATGTTAAGTGGCGGCAATGCTGCTTCGCCACGCGCTTTTGATAGGCGCTGGGCGATTTTAAGGCGGTCAACAGATTGTACCCAATCAAAATTCTGTGCAATCAATTGTGCTTTATTGCTCTGAATAGGGCCAATAAAATGCCATTCTATTTTGCAGTCAGCCAATTCACTTTGTTTCATAATGGCTTCTTGGACATAGTTTTCACCAAATGCGGTTTGGCCAGCTAAATATGCAGCTCGAAGTTGATCTGCACTTTGTGATTTACTGACAGCGAGTAACTTTACAAGGCCTGTGCGGTTGGCATGATTACTTGCTTGTAGAATATTTGCTTGCATTGCTTGCAAGGAATCAGAAATTAAGGTCATAATTAAGCGGTATTTAGAATATACTTTATGTAGAATCTCAAGGCATAGTGCTTTAAATCTTAAATCTTAAATCTTAAATCTTAAATCTTAAATCTTAAATCTTAAATCTTAAATCTTAAATCTTAAATCTTAAATCTTAAATCTTAACAGGAGTTGAAAGCGGATATTTCAGATTTGCTGGCATTTTCAGTCAAGAACGAAGCTTCGGATTTGCACTTGTCCGCAGGGCTGCCACCAATGATTCGTGTCCATGGTGATGTGCGTAAAATCAATTTGCCAATCATGGAGCATCCGGTAAAAAATCACATATTAAATTGAATTGAGCGGCAAGACCATTCAAAACAACGCACTATATCAGAGCCACACTATCACTGTTTTTTATGACGAGTCAAGCCACGCTACTGTATTGTTGCGACAAGTTGACTGTTTAATTCGACTTGCTTGGGTAAGTGAGTTGACCATTTAATAAGGTGTATATCACTTTTCCAGTTACTTCCATATTTAAGAATGGTGTATTTTTACCTTCGCTCTTTAATGAATTTGGCGTTACTGTCCAAGCAGCTTCGGGATCAAAAATAGTGATATCTGCATTTGCTCCCACGCTGAGATGGCCACTATTAATGCCCAGTATTTCTGCGGATTGGATCGTTATTTTAGCAACAGCATCACGCAAAGCCACTTTGTTGTTGTTTGACCATTTTAACGTTAGCGGCAACAAAAGTTCTAAACCACTTGCACCTGCTTCAGCTTCTGCAAAAGGAAGTAGCTTAGCATCGTTATCCACTGGTGCATGGTCAGAGCAGATGGCGTCGATTGTGCCATCTTTGACACCTAAGCATAATGCCTCTTTGTCACGTAGTGTTCTGAGTGGTGGCTTTAAATGGGCATTAGAATCAAAGTAACCAATATCATGTTCCGTTAGATGTAAGTGGTAAATGCTGACATCGGCAGTAATTGTAATGCCGCTTTTTTTCGCTTCTCTGATGAGTTCGACACCTTCTGCGGTAGAGATGCGGCAGAAATGAATTTTGGTTTTGGTCTCTTGAGCGATTCGTAAAACAGTGGCTATTCTTAATGCCTCAGCAGCACTTGGAATACCTTTAAGGCCTAGTCTGCTCGCTACCTCGCCATCATGCGCAACGCCGTCTCGCGCCAGAAAGGGCTCCTCCGGGTGAAAAAAGATGGTATAGCCAAAAGTGGCCGCGTATTCAAATGCGCGCCATAACACTTGCGTATCAATAATGGGGTGATTTGCTTGTGTGAATCCAGCGCAGCCAGCTTCGGTCAGTTCACACATTTCTGTCAGTATTTTACCTTCTAGTTTTTGTGTGAGTGCGCCGAGCGGATAAATACGCGCTAAATTGTGTCGCCAGCCTCTAAGCTTGAGCATTTCAACTAAACCTGGTTCATCTAGTACTGGATCCGTATCAGGTGGGCAAGCTAGACTGGTTACGCCGCCAGCTGCTGCAGCGCTTAGTTCACTCTCTAAGGTGGCTTTGTATTCATTACCAGGCTCGCGTAAACGAGCGCTTATATCAACAAAGCCGGGTGTGACAATTAAGCCGCTAGCGTCGATTGTTTCATTGGCCATGAAATTCTTTGGTGCTTCTCCGATGCTAGCAATCTGGCCTGCATCAATATAGAGGTCTTGCTTGGCATCAATGTTATTTTTAGGGTCGATGACATGCCCGTTTTTAATGCATATTTTCATGCTTCACCTCCTGCAAGCATAGACATGACTGCCATGCGAACTGCAATACCATAAGTCACTTGCGGCAAAATAACGGCCTGATCACTATCCGCAACGCGTGAGTCAATTTCGACACCTCTATTCATTGGGCCTGGATGCATCACAATCGCATCTGGTTTTGCTAAGGCTAGTTTTTCTGGCGTTAATCCATAGGTTTTGAAAAACTCTTGTGTACTTGGTAGCATAGCGCCGCTCATCCGCTCATTTTGTAAGCGTAACATCATCACAACATCGACATCTTTCAAGCCTTCTTTCATGTCGTGGTACACGTGTACCCCTAACTTTTCAACTTCGTTTGGGAGTAGTGTTTTTGGTGCAATGACGCGTATTTCTGGCACACCTAATGTGGTCAATGCATGTATTTCGCTACGTGCAACACGAGAGTGCAGAATATCGCCGACAAGTGCGACCCGTAAGTTGTGCATATCCGGCTTATATTTTCGAATGGTAAACACATCGAGTAAACCTTGTGTTGGATGCGAGTGACGGCCATCGCCTGCATTAATTACGCTAATATTATCAGGCACATGCTTTGCAATGAGATGGGCTGCACCACTTTGACTGTGCCGCACAACAAACATATCCGCTTGCATGGCAATCAGGTTGTTAACCGTATCGATAATCGCCTCACCTTTTGATTGTGATGAGGTATTGACGTTGAGGTTAATCACATCGGCTGATAAGCGTTTGGCCGCAATTTCAAATGTCGTGCGTGTGCGTGTACTGTTTTCAAAAAAGATATTACAGACTGTTTTTCCATGTAGTAAGGGTACTTTTTTAACATCACGATCTGAGACGCTAACAAAAGATTCCGCCTTGTCAAGAATTTGTAATAACACCTTTTTTGGTAAGCCTTCTATGCTTAATAGGTGTTTGAGTTTTCCGTCGCTGGTGAGTTGCGGGTTATACATGGGCTGCATCCTGATTGTTGTATAGCCTAAGGTCTGTATTGAGTCTTTGCATCGCTTATGTTTGTTGCACGCTGTCGAAGTAGGATTGTAATATGACTTGTGCTGCTACGGCATCAATTTTTTCTTTTTGTTCACGCCCTTTAATACCCGCTTCTGACAACTGCTGTGAAGCCTCGGCCGAGCTTAAGCGTTCATCGATCATCATGACAGGTAAATTGAAGCGACCTTCTAGTCGCTGTGCAAATTTTTTCGAGAGCTGTGTCAGCAGGTGCTCGCTGCCATCCATATAGGTTGGTAAACCGACAATCAATAAGCTTGGCTTCCATTCTTTGATTAACTGTTCTATTGCATGAAAGCGGACTTCATTGACTTCTGCATCAATTGTCGTGTTTGCATGCGCAGTTTTTAATAGCGTCTCTCCTATAGCGACACCGATGCGCTTTTCACCAAAATCAAATCCCATCACTGTGCCACTAATGTCTGAATAACTGCGTTCCAGTATCGGCAGGTGACTTTGGCTTAACACCTTAAGCATGCCCCGCAACATCTAATAGATTGCTTGAGTTGAGCCCCATCATGTCCATGCCAAGCTTGAATCGATTGTTGGCAGGGGTGTCAAAAATAATTTTCTGTAACGCTTGTTGTTCTGTTGCTTCTAGGTTTAACCATGCGTTTTGCCCCATTTCTTCCTCTAGTTGTCCTGCTGACCAGCCTGCATAGCCTAATGCAATGATCATTTTTTTAGGTGCTTGATTATCGGCAGCAGCTTCTAAAATATCTTTAGAGGTTGTAAGCGCAATGTTGTCATTAATCTGAATGGTGGAATTGTATTCTTGTTGCGGCATGTGTAATACAAAGCCGCGATCTGTTTGCATAGGACCGCCTTCATAGATCGCATCTTCTAACAAAGACGAGGGTGTTATTTTCAACTCGATTTGATTGAGTAAGTCTTCAACGTTGTATTTGGATGGTCTGTTAAGCACAATGCCCATGGCGCCGTCTTCGTTGTGAGTGCAGATAAATGAGATTGTTTGAGAAAAACGTGGGTCAGTCATGCTAGGCATTGCAATGAGAAACTGACCTGTAAGATTTAAATTTTCCAATGTTTGTAGTTTACCACAATTTTAATAAAACATAATTCAATAAAATGGCCAATTAATCCAGCCCAATCATGATGTTAGCTAGCACTACCTAGCCAGAGCTGTCTATTTAGACATCTTGTTCTAGATAGCCAGTGATTTCTAAACCAAAGCCATCCATGCTTGGCATTTTACGCGGTGCTGCCATCAGCTTCATTTTGCGCACACCCAAGTCCAATAAAATTTGTGAACCAATACCATATGTTCTTAGCTCTTGGTTATAACGGACTGGCTCATCTGCGTGTTGGATGCGGTTAACTAAATCAGCATTCGATTCGGTTTGGTTGAGGAGTATCATCACGCCGCATTCTGCGTCGGCGATTGTTTGCATGGCGTTTAATGTATTCCAGCTATGGGTTTTGCTTGAGCTATCTATTAAATCGAAAACAGATAAAGGTTCATGTACTCGTACCAAGGTTTCTTTGTCAGCACTTGGTTCACCCTTAATTAACACCAAGTGCGTTTCATTGGAAATCTTATCGTTATAGGCAATCAACTTCATTTCGCCATAAGCCGTATTGATTTGGCGTTCGACTGCACGCTCGATGAGTTTTTCATTTTCACTACGGTAGTGGATTAAATCCGCAATCGTTCCAATTTTGATGTCATGTTCAGCGGCAATGCCAACCAAATCTGGTAAGCGCGCCATTTCGCCATCATCTTTTAGAATTTCACAAATCACACTGGATGGATCCATGCCTGCTAGTGCGGCTAAGTCTGACCCTGCTTCTGTGTGACCTGCGCGGACTAGTACGCCGCCATTCATGGCTTTGATTGGGAATACGTGACCTGGACTAACGATGCTGTTGGTATTAGCGTCTTTCGCAACAGCTGCTTGAATTGTCTTTGCACGGTCGGCAGCAGAAATGCCTGTTGTCACGCCACTAGCCGCTTCAATAGAAACGGTGAAGTTTGTACCATAGCGTGTACGATTGTTATTAGCCATTGGCGGTAAATTTAATTGCTCGCATCTTGTTTCATTTAGCGTTAGGCAAATTAAACCACGTCCATACTTAGCCATAAAATTGATGTTTTCAGCCGTTGCAAACTCTGCTGCAATCACAAAGTCACCTTCGTTTTCACGGTTTTCATCATCGACTAAAATCACCATTTTCCCATTTTTAATATCGGCAATGATGTCTGAAATAGGACTTATTTGTTTATGCGGCATTCTTTAACTTTCAGTTTCCCACTGCTGCATTCTGTCTACGTAGCGGGCAATTTGATCGATTTCTAAATTCACTTGGCTACCGACCTGCAGTGTGCCCAGTATGGTTTTTTCTAGTGTGTGTGGAATAATATTGATGGTAAATACATCTTTTTCTATCGTATTGACGGTTAAGCTCACACCATTAACGCAAATCGAACCTTTGCGGGCAATGTATTTCGAGATGGCATGCGGTAATTGAATTGCGAGTAACCAGCAGTCATTAACTGGATCAAATTGAACCACCTGGCCAATACCATCAACATGGCCGCTGACTAAATGACCACCTAGACGGTCATCAAGACGTAATGCTTTTTCTAGATTCACTTGGCCTTTTTGGTCTAAGCCTGTGGTGACATTTAACGTTTCTTTTGAGACATCCGCTTTGAAATGTGTTTCGCTTAAGTTTGTGACCGTTAAGCACACACCATTAATGGCAATGCTGTCACCTATTTTCACATCGCTTAGGTCTAGTTGTTCAGCGTTAATATCGATTTTAATATCGCCTGACGATGTTTGTAAGGGCGTTATTTCACCAACCGCTTGTATGATTCCAGTAAACATCCCGTCATTTTAACAGTTGTCCTTACTATTAGAACCGAAGCTGCGTATTTTTTTTCAAAACGCTTGAAATCTTCAAGCGATATGCTGTTAAAATTTCGCAATGTCATTTTTCAGCCAAATACTTGCGAAAACAGGATTGCCATACGAGCTATTTGTTGGCTTGCGCTACACCCGTGCGAAACGTAAAAATCATTTTATTTCATTTATATCAATGACCAGTATGGTCGGGGTTGCGCTAGGTGTTGCTGCACTGATTATCGTACTCTCCGTGATGAACGGTTTTCAGGCAGAGCTGCGTAGCCGTATTCTTGGCGTTGCTTCTCATATTGAAGTTACTGAAAACACGAATATGCTTAGCAATTGGGAGTCGCTTGCAGAGCAGGTTGATGCTCAGCCCAATGTGGAAGCCAGTGCGCCTTATGTCATGGCGCAAGGGATGCTGAGCTATGGCCAAGCGGTGCAAGGTGCGTTGGTAAGAGGCGTGTTGCCTAATCAAGAGAATGCGGTGGCTGACTTAGGTAAAAACATGCGGGAAGGTCAGTTAAGTGACTTGGCTTCAGGTGAGTTTAATATCATCTTGGGGGCTGATTTAGCCTATTCTTTGGGAGTGAATGTCGGCGATAAAGTCGTGTTGATGGCACCGCAGGGGCAATTTACCCCGACGGGTGTGATTCCGCGGATCAAACAGTTTAACGTGGTTGGTTTATTTCAAATTGGGATGTACGAATATGATGCCGGCTTGGCGCTGATTCATATTGAAGATGCTGCCAAGCTTTACCGCATGGGAGACAAGGTTTCTGGTTTGCGTCTGAAGATTAATAATCTATTTGATGCGCAAGCAATGACCGCTGAGTTGAGTGAAAAATTGACGCCGTTGGGTGCCTATTACATTACCGATTGGACGCAACAACATGCCAACTTCTTTAAAGCGATACAGTTAGAAAAGCGGGTGATGTTTATTATTCTGACGCTGATTGTCGCGGTTGCGGCATTTAATATTGTATCGACCTTGGTGATGGCAGTGACCGATAAGCGCGCTGATATTGCGATTATGCGGACATTAGGCGCCAGCCCAAAAAGTATTATGCAAATCTTCATTATTCAAGGCGCGCTGATTGGCATTATTGGCACCTTTTTTGGCGCCGTTTTAGGCATTGTCATTGCATTGAATATTGATACCATCATCCCGTTTATTGAAAACCTATTTCATGTGCAGTTCTTATCGAAGGAGGTGTACTACATTAGCGAGTTGCCTTCAAAATTAGAATGGAATGATACGATTACGATTGTTGTGGTATCCATCGTCTTGAGTTTGATAGCTACCTTATACCCAAGCTACAAAGCATCTAAAATCAACCCAGCGGAGGCTTTGCGTTATGAGTAGCATTATTCGCTGTGAAGGCTTAACAAAAACATATACAGGCTTAGATGTTGCCGTGTTAAACGGCATTGATTTAAACGTCAAAAAAAGTGAGCAGATTGCCATTGTCGGTGCTTCTGGTTCAGGTAAAAGCACCTTGCTGCATTTGCTGGGTGGTTTAGATACACCCAGTTCAGGTGAGGTTGAGTTGCTTGGTAATAACTTGAACCAATTGTCCGAGGCCAGAAAAGGTCAAATTAGAAATTATTCTTTAGGGTTTGTTTATCAATTCCATCATTTACTACCAGAATTCACTGCCATCGAGAATGTTGCGATGCCACTGTTAATTGGACGCATGCCGCGTGAGCAAGCATTGTCAGCAGCTAAAGATATGTTAGATAAAGTGGGTATGACACACCGTGTAGAACATATGCCGAGTGAGCTTTCTGGTGGCGAAAGGCAGCGTGTTGCTTTGGCACGCGCCTTAGTCACTGAGCCGGCTGCGATATTAGCCGATGAGCCGACTGGTAACTTAGATCGCGTAACGGCTAATCAAGTGTTTGATTTGTTAGTTGAAATTAATGCTGTATTGAAAACCAGTTTGGTGGTTGTGACGCATGATTTAACGTTAGCCGCTAAGATGCATAAACAGTTCAAATTAGAAGATGGTAAGCTTGCAGCATTTTCTTAATAGACCGCTGATAGATGGACGCCACTGAACGATTGCCGTAGGCTTTGTTTTGGGTGCTTGGTATTTGCAACTGCAAGCCACTTTACCATCAGCTTATTGATATTTCACTTACAAATTCTGGTCTAGTTTTTCAAGAAAGGTGCCAAATTGATAATTTTGATTAGGAGGTACAGCTTTATTTAATTTAGTTAACATATAGAGTTCGCTTTTTAAAGTGCACCTACAGAAAAACAACCTCTGACATAGAGAATTATTTTATCTACACTGCGCAAAACCGAATCCAAATCAAAGCGTGGCGTTCAGTTCATGCTAGGTACTGGCATGACAAAATTTTATGAAGTCTCACTTGCCGAAGTGTGCGCTTCTAAGCTAAAGTAGCGGTAGTTTTGTTTTATCTGATTTAATTAAGGAGTCGCCACTGTGTGGGAAATTATTGTAGCTGCAGGTTGGCCAATCTGGCCGTTGATTTTTGCTTCAATTATTGCGTTAGCAATTATTGTTGAACGTACTTGGGTATTGCGTAGTGAAGTAATCGCACCGACTAACCTATTGCCAGAAGTGCAGAAATGGATGGGGCAAGGGGTTATCAATAAAGATAGTCTCGTTAAGCTTGAGGAACACTCGCTACTTGGGAAAATATTTGCTAGTGCGTTAGCTAATGAAAAAAATTCTAGAGAAGTGATGAAAGAGTCTATTGAGGAAACAGGTCGTGCAGTGGCGCATCAGCTGGAGAAGTACCTTTCAACGCTTGGCACCATTGCAACAGTGGCACCCCTACTTGGCTTACTAGGGACAGTGATTGGTATGGTTGAACTATTTGGCGCTTTTACTAATTCAGGCCATGACGTTGCACAGTTTGCCCGTGGTATTTCTGTGGCACTTTATAATACGGCAGCGGGTATTGTTGTCGCTGTTCCTGCCATGATTGCTTATCGTTACTTCCGAACTAAAGTTGATACTTTATTGTTAGATATGGAGCAGCAAGCCATTAAATTAGTTGAAATTCTGCATGGTGAGCGTTAATCAACGCCTCAAGGTTAAAGGAACACTGAAATGAATTTTCAACGTGGAAAAAATAACGAAGACTTAGAAATTAACTTTATCCCTTTAATTGATGTGTTGTTAGTGATTATCATCTTTTTAATCGTTAATGCGACGTTCTCACAAACGAGTGAGTTGCAAATTAACTTGCCAACGGCTGAGGCCAATACAGCTGAAGATAAGCCCTTAATGATTACTGTCGATATTGATGCATCTGGGCGGTATATGGTCGATGCGAAGGCGGCTGGAGCTCGTGTGGAGGACATTGCTAGTGCGTTACAAGCTGCGGTAGGCAATGGTAAAGACCCAACAATCGTGATTAATGCTGATGCAAAATCAACACATCAATCAGTGGTCAATGTAATGGAAGCCGCGCGCGTTGCTAACTACACGCACATTACGTTTGCGACACAATCAGGCGCTGAGTAATTAATTGACTTTACTCCTCCATTGGTTTCTACAGAATTAACCATGTCGAAACATTCGCGTAAAAAATACAATATGCCACAAGTGATCAATGCTAAAGCATTGTTTTTAAGAATCTTCTCTTATGCTTGGCGATATAAATTTGTCTTTGCCATCACGATTGCAGCAACAGCTGTTTTATCGTTAAGTAATACCGCCTTTCTAGCAATGCTTAAAAAAGTGACGGATGAAGGTTTTATGCAACAACCTGCAGGGCAGGCCTTTGTGTTGCCATTAATGTTACTTTCTTTGATGTCCGCACGTGGTTTGGCTGGCCTTGTTTCTATGTATAGCATGCGATGGATAGCAAGGCGTGTCGTTGAAGTGTTAAGAATACAGGCTTTTGGGCGGCTGATGCATATGCCTGTTAGCTACTTTGATACACAGTCAACAGGGGTCATGGTTTCTAAACTAACCTACGATGCGGAAAGGCTATCTAGCGTTGCGACACGGACGGCAATGAATGTGTTGAGAGATGTGTTAACCATGGTGGGTTTGGTTGCTTATATGCTTTATTTGGATTGGCGCTTGACCTTGATTTTTGCCATTGTTGCGCCTTTAATGGTTTTGTATTTAAGAAAGACTACCCCCAAATTACGTGCTAATGCTAAAAAAGTACAGTTGGCAGTAGGTGAAATGACCAAAGTCTCAGAAGAGGCTATTTCTGGACAACGTATCGTTAAGATTTTTGGTGCGCAAGATTATGAAGACCAGCGATTTGCAAAGGTTGTGATTGATAACCGTAAGTTAGAATTGCGTTCAGCACGGATTACAGGGCTGAATAGTTTTGTGATTGAAGTGTTAGCCGGACTAGCATTATCATTGGTGATTTATTATGCACTTGGCCGCTTCTCCGCGGGTGAGTTCACGGCATTTATGGGCGCTTTGTTGATGCTGATTTCACCCATTAAACATATCACTGCAGCGAATGAGGATTTCCAAATTGGACTGGCGGCTGCACAAAGTGTGTTTGAAGTGATTGATGCGCCGATTGAAGTGGATGAAGGCAAGGGTCATCTAGAGAAAATAAAAGGTAGTATCGCTTTTGAACATGTAAGCTTGCGCTACGAGGGTGCTAAACGATTGGCGCTGGATGATTTGAATTTTACCGTTAACCCAGGAGAAAAGGTCGCTTTAGTTGGGCGCTCTGGTGGTGGTAAAACTTCTTTAGTCAATTTATTGCCACGGTTTTACGAGTTACAGCAGGGTTCGATACAGTTAGATGGTATGGATGTGCGCGATCTATCATTAAAAGACTTGCGTGCGCAGTTCTCGTTGGTGAGCCAAGACATTATTTTATTTAATGATACGATATTTAATAACATCGCTTATGGTGTGCTCCGAGACACGAGTGAAACTGAAGTAATTGCTGCAGCAAAAGCAGCCAATGCTTGGGAGTTTATCCAGCAACTGCCTAAAGGTTTGCAAAATGAAATTGGTGATAGGGGTGTTCGCCTTTCAGGCGGGCAGCGCCAACGCCTTGCTATTGCGCGCGCTATATTAAAAGATGCACCGATATTGTTACTTGATGAAGCAACATCAGCGCTGGATACTGAATCCGAACAGCATGTACAAGCCGCTTTAGATGTGTTGATGCAAAATCGCACAAGCTTGGTCATTGCGCATCGACTCAGTACCATTGAAAATGCCGATAGAATTTTAGTGATGGACAAAGGTAAAATCGTTGAATCTGGTTCACATAAAGAGTTGCTTAAATTGAAGGGTTACTATACTAAGCTCTATCAAAAAGAGTTTAGCGAGTAGGGTATATGGTCGGCAGAATACGACGTGCATGGAAAGACAAAAACGCTTTGTTTTACCTTGTACTCTTACCACTTTCTTGGATATTCACAGTAATAACGGCTTTACGCCGACAAGCTTATAAAATCGGCGTATTATCATCATATGCACTCCCTGCACCAGTCATCGTCGTGGGTAATATTAATATGGGCGGTAGTGGTAAAACGCCCGTCGTATTATGGTTAGTTGAGCAACTAAAAAGTAATGGGTATACTCCTGGTGTTATTAGCCGTGGATATGGTGGTGCTAACAACATGCAGCCAGCCAGTGTGGACCAAGATAGCCTTGCATCACAGGTGGGAGATGAACCATTATTGATCGCACGGCGAACAGGTTGCCCTGTTTGGATTGGTAGGAAGCGTGTGGACGTGGGCAGAGCGTTACTCAAAGCGAATCCAACTTGTGATGTGATTGTCAGTGATGACGGGTTACAACATTATTGGTTGAAACGTGATGTGGAAATTGCAGTGGTGGATTCAGAGAGTACTGGCGAACACTACTTATTGCCAGCAGGGCCACTGCGTGAGCCTCAAAGTCGTTTGCAGACTGTGGATTTCATTATCTGCAATGGAGAAAAAACAGTCGCCCAAGCATTCAGTATGCAGCTATGCGGGCAAACGTTTTATAATTTAGTTAACCCTCTGCAAATAGTGGCAGTCGATTACTTTTTCGATAAATCTGTTAAAGCATTGGCGGGGATTGGAAAGCCAGAACGCTTTTTTAATGGCTTGACCAACTTGGGCTTGGATTTTGATGGGGTGGCTTTTGACGACCATTATGCTTTTACCGCAAAAGAATTAGAGCATATTGCTTGTGATGCGTTAGTCATGACTGAAAAAGATGCCGTTAAATGCCAGATTTTTGCTCAGGAACACCATTGGGTGCTGCCTGTCGAAGCTAAAATAGAATCAGCTTTTTTGCCGCAATTGCTAGCAAAGTTAAAGAAGTGATAAAAGGATAGGAAAACATCATATGGATGCGAAATTACTAGCAATATTAGTTTGCCCAGTAACAAAAGGGCCGCTGATTTACAAAAAAGAGCAAAATGAATTGATTTCAAGCTCAGCGCGGTTGGCTTATCCTGTGCGCGATGGTATCCCTGTCTTGCTAGAAGAAGAGGCTCGCAAACTAGACCCTGATGAAAAGGTTGAATAGTGTCTTTTAAGGTTGTCATTCCTGCGCGATATGCGAGTTCACGTTTACCTGGAAAACCCTTGTTGGATATTGCAGGTAAACCAATGGTGATTAGAGTTTCAGAGCAAGCTCGAAAAAGTGGTGCAGAAGCCGTGGTCATTGCCACAGATTTTGACAAGATAGTACAAGTAGCGCAAGAGCATCATGTCGATGCTGTTATGACCCGTGTCGACCATCAGTCTGGCACCGATCGAATAGCTGAGGTTGCACAAAACCTAAATTGGGACAACAATGACATTGTCGTTAATGTACAAGGCGATGAGCCTCTCATTGACCCCGCATTGATTCAAGAGGTGGCGTTGACCTTGGCGCATAGTCGAGATGCTGTGATGGCAACCGCTTGCCATGCGATTCATGATGAAGCCTCAATGCTCAATCCTAATGTGGTTAAAGTGGTCATGGATGCAGACGGCAATGCCATGTACTTCAGCCGCGCACCAATTCCATATCCGCGAGATGAAGCGCATAAACAAAGCCTCAAAGCGCATCGACATATTGGGATTTATGCCTACCGAGTGGGCTTTTTAAAACAATATGCTGAATTGAGTGTTACGCAGCTAGAGCAAATCGAAAGTTTGGAGCAGTTAAGGGTGTTGCACCATGGTTATAAAATTGCCATCACCGTTACTGACCATGCGCCAGCAACGGGTGTGGATACACAAGCCGATTTAGATTATGTGCGTAGCGTATTTCAGGCTGGCTAGCTAGTGTTTAAACTGCTTCTTCGCCAGTTTCACCTGTTCTAATACGTAAAGTTTGTTCTACGCTGGTGACGAAAATTTTGCCATCCCCAATTTTACCTGTATGAGCCGCCTTAACAATCGCATCCATTGCGGATTCTAAGATATCGTCAGAAACGACAAGCTCTAACTTAACTTTAGGTAAAAAATCGATGGTGTATTCAGCACCACGATAAAGCTCTGTGTGACCTTTTTGACGACCGAACCCTTTAACTTCTGTGACGGTCAAGCCATTAATGCCGATTTCAGAAAGTGCTTCACGTACCTCTTCTAATTTAAAAGGTTTAATGATCGCTTCTATTTTTTTCATTTATTTCCCCTCAATACTGTACTAAATTGTACTACTAATTAAAGTTTAGTTTGCTAGTAATTGGATATCTTCTATCCTTACCAAACCCGCGTTGTGTAATTCTGACCCCGACAGGTGCTTGACGGCGTTTATATTCATTTCTATCAATTAATGTTGTGACACGTTTAACGTCAGCCTCGCTATAACCAAGCTTGATAATGTTCGCAGGGCTTAAGTCATCTTCAACATAGGCTTGCATGATGGCATCCAGTATTTCGTAAGGCGGTAAGCTGTCTTGATCTGTTTGCTCATCACGAAGCTCAGCGCTTGGTGGGCGTGTAATGATGCGCTCAGGAATTACTGGTGAGAGGCTGTTACGGTAGTTTGCCAATTTGTAAACTAATGTTTTAGGGATGTCCTTTAGCAATGAAAATCCACCAGCCATATCGCCATATAGCGTGCTATAACCAACCGCTGTTTCTGATTTGTTGCCAGTCGTTACTACGATACTCCCGAATTTGTTAGATAGAGCCATTAATAGCATGCCGCGTATACGGGCTTGTAAGTTCTCTTCGGTTGTATCTTCTGCTTTGCCTTTAAATTCTTCTGACAGTGCTTCTTTGAACGTTTCGAATAACGATTTAATTGGCAGTAAACTGTAGTCTACATTAACCAACTTAGCCATTTCCACTGCATCATCAACACTCATACTTGCCGTGTATTGTGATGACATCATTAGCACTTTAATACGGTCTGCACCTAAGGCATCGACAGCAATGGCTAGGGTTAATGCAGAGTCGATACCACCGGAAAGGCCGAGCACAACACAAGGAAAACCATTTTTATTGACGTAATCGGCTAAGCCGAGTTTAAGGGCATTGTAGACCATGGCCTCTACACTTAGGGGTGGAATGATTGGTGTTGCTACCGGTTGCTTATTAATGACGTCAACATAATCTAACGCCTCTACAAATGAGGGTAGTTGGTGCGTGACTTTGCCTTGTGAATCCAATACAAAAGACGCGCCATCAAAGACGAGTTCATCTTGACCACCAACGAGATTGGCATAAATAAGCGGCAAGCCTGTTTCTTTTACGCGGTCGATTAATACTTCATATCTCATTTCTAACTTATCCATATGGTATGGTGAGGCATTAAGTGATAATAAGAACTCAGCTCCTGCCTCTTTTGCTTTTTGTGCTGGCGCTGGCTCCCAACCATCTGCACAAATCATCACGCCATAACGTACGCCCTCCAACTCAAAGACGAATGGCTGGTCATCTGCTTCAAAATAGCGCTCCTCATCAAACACACTATAGTTAGGTAAGATTTGTTTATGATAGGTTGCGGTGATTTTTCCATGCTGTATTAAGCTAGCAGCATTATATAGGTTGCCATTCTCATAATGAGGGTGGCCAATAAGCAAAGCGATATCAGTTACGGATGCTGCAATACGGTTGAGTATTTTTTGGTTAGCAATAATAAAGTCTTGCCGAAATAATAAGTCCTCTGGTGGGTAGCCACATAACCCTAACTCAGGTGTGATGACGAGGCTAGCGCCATTAGACTTGGCCTGTTTAGTTAGGGATGTGATTTTATCGGCGTTGCCTATCAGGTCTCCAACTGTCGCGTTGAATTGAGCAATGGCAACCTTCATTTGTTAATATTTACCGCCAGCATTTTTAATAAGGCCAACAATTTCAGGGTTGCCCTCTTTTAATGCATAGACATAAGGTGTTAGCCCATATTTGTTACGTGCTTTTAAATCAACTTGATGAGCGAGTAATAATTTAACCAGCTCCACAGAATCAGCACTGATTGCCAATAAAAGAATAGAGGTCTCTTGAGCGTCTTCATGGTTTACATCAGCCCCATTTGCTACCAGTACTTTGGTAACTTCAAACTCGGGTTTTTGTACTGCCCAAGTAAGCGCAGTCCATTCTGAACTGTCTTTCGCATCAACTTCCGCACCTTCATTAATCAGGTGTTGTACGATTGCAGCATTCCCTTCTTGTGCTGCGTAAATTAGCGCCGTTTTACCTAAAAGGTCTCTTAAACTAATATCAGCAGCATGCTCAAGTAATACAATCACTGTTGTTAAGTCCCCGCTTTTGGATGCGTACATTAATGCTGTTTTGCCACGCGCACTTCTTGCATTGCTATCAACACCTTTTTGGTTTAATAGTAGTTGAATGGATGTGCTATTGCCAGCATTGGCTGCCATACGTAGGGCGTTCCATCCATTGGTATTCTCTATATTGGTGTCAGCACCATGCGCTAGGAGTATTTTGATGGTCTCGGTGTTATCTCGTTGTGCGCTAAACATCAGTGCAGTCCATCCATCATTGTCTACTGCATTAATATCTGCCCCATTATTAAGCAATAATTCAACCACTTTCGAATTATCTTTGCGTGCGGCATAGATCAGTGCCGTCAAGCCGTCTTTGTCTCGGGTGTTTGGGTTGGTGCCATTTTCCAACATGTCTGCTACTGTTTTAATTTCACCTTGAGCAGTAGACGTTAATATAGTTGGAAGGCCTTCCGCCAAACTAATGTGGCTAAAAACGGAGGAACATAATAAAAAGTAAAGTAAAGTTTTTTTCAATGGTTAACCTGCTTTAATCTTGATGGCTTTCATGACGGCCTCTCCTAAACTTGCAGGAGAGTTGGCAACGACTGCACCAGCAGCCTCTAAGGCTTTAATTTTATCTTCCGCGCGACCTGAGCCACCAGAAATAATCGCGCCAGCATGCCCCATTCGCTTACCTTTAGGTGCGGTTAGGCCTGCAATATAAGCCGCGACAGGTTTAGTTACATGATTTTTAATATAATCTGCGGCAGCTTCTTCATCGCTACCACCAATTTCACCCACCATAATAATGGCTTCGGTCTCTGGGTCTGCCTCAAACAAAGCTAAGCACTCAATAAAGTTTAGCCCTTTCACTGGGTCGCCGCCAATACCAACACAGGTGGTCTGACCAAGGCCAAGTGCTGTCGTTTGTTGCACAGCTTCATAGGTTAGCGTGCCTGAGCGAGATACTACGCCTACTTTACCGCGTAAGTGAATGCTACCTGGCATAATACCAATTTTGCATTCATCTGGTGTGATAATACCTGGGCAGTTTGGCCCAATTAGCTTTGTACCATTGGCATCCAAAGCAGCCCGCACTTTAATCATGTCTAATACAGGAATGCCTTCAGTGATACATACTACCAGTTCTATGCCTGCATCGCTCGCTTCTAAAATTGAGTCTGCTGCAAATGGAGGTGGTACATAAATCACGCTGGCATTAGCTTGGGTTTCACGTACAGCTTCACGTACGGTATTAAAAACGGGTAAACCAAGGTGGGTTTGTCCCCCTTTGCGTGGCGTGATACCGCCAACCATTTTAGTGCCGTAGGCGATGGCTTGCTCAGAGTGAAATGACCCTTGTTTACCGGTAAATCCTTGACATAATACTCTGGTGTTTTTATTCACTAAAATGCTCATGCTACCGCCTTTACTGCTTGTTCTGCTGCATCAGTTAAATGCTCTGCCGATATAATATTGAGGCCACTTTCCCGTAGCATTTTCTTACCTAACTCTACGTTTGTTCCTTCTAAACGAACAATGACGGGAATGGTCATTTCAACCTCTTTTACAGCTGTAATAATGCCTGTTGCAATAATATCGCAACGCATAATGCCACCAAAAATATTCACTAAAATGGCCTGTACATTCTGATCAGCTAATATGATTTTAAAGGCTTTGGTCACGGTTTCAGCCGTTGCACCACCACCAACATCTAAAAAATTGGCAGGCATGCCGCCATGGTGTTTAATTAAATCCATGGTGGCCATTGCTAGGCCAGCACCATTAACCATGCAGCCAATATTGCCATTGAGTGCAATATAGTTGAGGCCTGAGTGATGCGCCTCCGCTTCTTTCGCATCGTCTTGTGACCAGTCACGAAGGCCAGCTAATGCTTTTTGTCGGTAGAGCGCATTGTCATCCACCGTCATTTTGCAGTCTAATGCCACTAGGCTGCCGTCAGTGGTCACAATCAATGGGTTGATTTCCAATAACGCTAAATCATTTTCAATAAATAGTTTGTACAGCCCTTTGGCCAGCTTGGTGAATTCACCAATTTGGCCATCGGCCAAACCTAAAGCAAATGCAATGTTCCGTGCTTGAAAGTCAACTAAGCCATTTAAAGGGTCACAAACCTCTTGTAATATCTTTTCTGGTTGTGTGGAGGCAATTTCTTCAATATCTATACCGCCAGCAGATGAGGCGACCATCACAACGCGATCAAGCGCACGGTCGACTAACATCGATAGATATAACTCACGCTCAATCGGTAATGTTTGCTCGACCAACACGCGATGCACGGGTTGTCCATCAGGTGCATTTTGGTAAGTGACTAAGTGTTTCCCCAGTAGGGCACCCGCAGTAGCTTGTGCTTCTGATGCGGAGGTGACGAGTTTTACACCGCCTGCTTTGCCGCGACCACCCGCGTGGACTTGTGCTTTAACGACCCATTTGTCGCCGGCAATTTGTTTGGTAGCCGTTGCGGCTGCTTTTTCCGACTGTACTACTTCACCAACAGGCGTTGCAATGCCATAACGTTGTAGTAATTGTTTAGATTGGTATTCGTGTAAGTTCATTAATTCGGTAGGTTTGTCGATTATTTAGGCTAAATCCTATTTTCTCTCAAAAGTGCGCTTGAGGCTAGTAAAAAGGACTTAAAAACAGAAAAGCCACAGCGATTAAGCTATGGCTTTTTTACTTAACGAATGATTTGGTTTGCCTACAAATCTTGTTCCCAAGCATTACCATAGACTTTTCCATTTTTAGACAGAATAAACATTTGATAAATGCTCGTTACCCACATGAATGTAGAAGCTAAACTATAACCAATACCACCAATAATCGTCAAATAAGCAAAACTTGGATTTAGTTTTGTTAGCCACCATGAAAGTATGTCTAAAATTAAGAACCCGAATGGGAAAGCAATAGCTATTACTTTCAGTTTTTTTGGTATGCCGACTGCGAAACTAAAAATCAAGCTAATAAAGAAAAAGATAAAGCTAATCCCAAATAAGTGAATGTGAGAGATTCGCGTTAGACTTTGAAAGCTAGCCCCATCACTTGTAGCAGCTAACTTTTGAACTTCTTCGAAGTTCTTAAAGTTGGGGATGTTTGGAATACTGCTATGGCAGGCAACACAGTGCTTTTCAAACACTTTCTTAAAGTGAGCATCCCAATCTTTTTTAGGTGCGCCTTTTCGTACCCATTTAATAATATCTGCACGTACTTCGTCTGGTGCATTTGCTTTCATGGAGCCGTTAAGTTTACTCTCTAAAGTGCTATGTGAGCGGTCACCGTAATAGCTATAAACAATATCATTTTTAGATAAGCCTATTTCACCATCGGCCATACCGTGCGTCATCATGATTTGTAAGCCGGCCATAAGTAAGCCAATGCCAACTACAAGCAGGTAACCTGTAAACAATGTTTTGACTGGCAATGGCATATTAGGAAGGTTCAGCCATGTCATATTAGAGGGAGTAAATTTCATTTTTAATCTCGTTAAATGTTAGTTAAAAATAATAGCACTCAAAGTATGGTTCAACCAAGTAAAGAAAAGACGAAATGACTTTAATTCCTCTCATTACAGACTGTTGAGACTAACTGCTATAATACGGCTTTAATCAAGTTAATAGTGAGTGCTATGCGTTTAGTTGTTCAAGGTAGCGCCATTACTATTGCGCATCTTACCCATATTCATCGTTTAATCGGCGGTAATGCCCAGTTTATACAAATTGGTGAATATGCCTATTACCTACCTGTGCATTCGTCAGATTTTGACGATGTTAGTCGCTTCTGTGTTGAGCAGAAAGTAGACTGCGCTTTAGTGCCAGATAAACAGCGTTTAGCTAGCTTTGGCTTATGTGTCATGGATATGGATTCTACGTTAATTTCGATTGAGTGCATTGACGAAATTGCTGACATGGTGGGTATTAAGCCGAAAATTGCTAAGATTACTGAAGCAGCGATGCGCGGCGAGTTAGATTTTTCTGAGAGCTTAAAACAACGCGTTTCATTACTTAAAGGGTTGGATGAGTCTGCACTGCAAAGGGTGATTGAAGAGCGTTTAACGCTTAACCCTGGTGTGCGTGAATGGATAGCCGCATGTAAAGAAAATAATATCAAAACCATGGTGGTTTCAGGTGGCTTCACCTTCTTTGCCTATCATGTAAAAGAAATGCTAGGGTTGGATTATGCCGTTTCTAATGTGCTCGAAATTGTTGATGGAAAACTCACTGGCAATGTTGTTGGCGATATCGTAGATGCACAACGCAAAGCCGATGAATTAGTGAAAATACGAGATCAACTAGGTTTGCAAGTGACGCAAACCATTGCTATTGGAGATGGTGCGAATGATCTGAAAATGATGGGTGTTGCCGAGATTGGTATTGCTTATCATGCGAAGCCAGTGGTGCAAGAGCAGGCCACGTACGCATTGAATCATGTTGGTTTAGATGGCGCCATTCATCTGCTGACTGCGTAACTTACAATAGGTTTAATTCCTCTTCACTAAACCCTGCCTGCCTACGTGCATCCATATTAAATGGTGGTCTTAATTTAGGTGCGTTGTACTGCTGGCATAGTGATTCAAATGTCGAAATTGGTTGAAGCTGACGTTGTTTACACAGCCAGTTATACCAAGTGTTGCCAACGGCAACATGACCAATCTCATCACGCAAAATAATATCAATAATTTCAGCGGCAGCCATATCGCCAGCTTGCGCTAATTTATTACGTAGTGGCGGGCTAGCATCTAAACCGCGTGCTTCCATCGTTCGCGGTACTAAAGCCATGCGGGCGAGCACGTCTTCTTGTGTGCGTTCGACCATTTCCCATAGTGAATTGTGACCTGAAAAGCTGCCGTATTCGTAGCCGAACGTTTTTAAGTGTTTGTTAACTAATGAGAAGTGATAAGCCTCTTCTGCAGCGACTTTCAGCCAATCAACATAATATTGCGTTGGCATATCGGCAAACCGCCACACCGCATCCAAAGCTAAATTAATCGCGTTGAATTCAATATGCGCGAGCGCATGAATCAGCGCAGCACGGCCCTCCACCGTATTCATGGCACGTTTTTTGACGGTCAGTGGTGATACCAATTCTGGCTTGCTCGGACGACCAGGTAGTTGTCGGCCAGCAATTGCTTCAGCGCCCATTTTTATTTGTGGATTCAGTGAAATTTGCTGTTCAGTATAGGCCTTTTGTAAGCCAATGACTCCCTCTACTTTACGTTGCGGATCATCTGTGGTTAGCCAGTTCAATGCGCTTTGACGTAGTTCTACGCCATCTAATAAACAGGAGTTAGTGGTCAAAGTTTAATTAAGTCTATTAATAATATAGTTTATCAAATGGTAGGTTATCTAACTGATTACATAGCGTACCAGCTTTGATTGGTTTGTTTTGATTTAAAGTCGCTAAAAAGTCTTGGTCATTGGCTAGCTTGCCGATGATTTTTTTGATTGCTTTAGAGTAAGCATTTCTTACGTGAAAATCTGGCGCAATACCCAGTGCGCCAATTTCTGATGCTTGTTTTTTAATTCGAGTAATTGGCGTTATATCGTTGGTGTAAGCGCGTGCAATATACTCTGCATGGAAAACACGTAATTGGGCGTTGTAAAAAATATGAGGTTCTAGTAACAACACAACATCAGCTTCACTATCCGTCGCGCATTCATTAATGTTAGTAAAGCTATTTTTTAATGAAGCCATGGCTGCTTGCTCTGCTAGTGGGCCTTGCATCTGCCATACATTTAAATAGGGGTGTAGAAAGCGCACAGGATGTAAGTAATGTGTCTTTGCAATATGGACTGCGATATTGCCTTGTAGCTTAGTCGATTCTCCTTGTAAGGGTTCTGTTTGTCCTGACTCAGCTTGTACAAGGGTAGTACAAGCAAACAGTAGAACGAATAAGCTGATTATTTGTTTTGACATAATGACTTTCTTAAAAATTAATTGTTATTATAAACAATACGAACAATATAGCCCGCTCTATCATCTGATACATAGAGTGCACCATCTGGCCCAACGGCGACATCGACAGGTCGCCCCCAAGCGTTGTTGTTCTTGAGCCAGCCCGTAGCAAAATCGGCTGCACGGGTTGGCTTTCCGTGTTTAAACTGAATGCGAACAAGTTTATAGCCGCTTAATTGTTCACGATTCCAAGATCCATGTAATGCAACAATCGCATCTGCTTTAAATTCCGTTGGGAACTGACTTTTAGCTAAAAAAGTCATGCCAATTGGTGTTGAGTGTGATGTGAGCGTTATGGCTGGTGCTGTGACTTCTTCACAAAACCCCTCAGCACCTAAAAAGTTAGGGTCTGCCATCATGCTGTGTGCGTTGTTTAGGTTTCCCCAGCAATGTGGCCAGCCATAATGCGCCCCAGGCATGATTTTATTAATATGCTCTGGGGGAAGGGCGTCATTAACAGGACCATTTTTACGGTCAGATCGCATATCAGCGCCATTGTTAGTCGCAAACATTTCCTTTGTTGTCGGGTGCCAAGCAAAGCCTTGCGAGTTTCTTAAGCCTTTTGCCCAAATTGGTGGGAGGGATGTATGCCTGCCAACAACAGCTAAGGCCCCAGCAGGTTTTCCCTCTGCTGTATAACGCAAAATGGTCGCGCGAGTAGGATCACTTTCGTTGCAAACATTGCAGCTAGAGCCAACATTGAGGTAAATATGGTTGTCTGGCCCGATTTTAATGGTTTTTAGGGTGTGACCACCAGTGGCTAGATTGCTGATGAATGGTTCTGGTGTAGACCAAGCATCATCTTTTTTGCTGAGTTTTACAACGCCATTTTGGTTGGCAACTAATAGTGTATTGCCTATAAATGCCAAACCATGTGGTGCATTCAAGTCTTCCGTGATTAAGGCTGGTGCCTCAGCGATGCCGTCATGGTTCTTATCTGACAGCATGATGACGCGATTGCTTTTTGCTGAAGTGACGAACAAATTTCCCTCTGGGTCAAAGGCCATCATGCGTGGCATGCTATCTAATTTTGCATAGATATTAGCCTCAAAACCTGATGGTAAATTGAGGTTGAGTTTTGCTGGCGGCTCTGTTGCACAGACTAAAGGTGGCATGATGCTACACATGGCTAATGTGAAATAGCTTTTTAATTTGTATGTTAATAGCTCAAGCATAGAATTATTTTACAGTGAGAAAGCTGCGCTCCTACTCATTAGGTAAGTACATCAGACCAAATGTTGCTTTCCCAAGCATTTGCATATTTCCCCTCTTGCTCAGATGGACTAGCCGAAACACCATCACCTTGTTCAGAGAACATAATCTTTTTCCTGCATTGTAACGGTAAACATTGGCAACATGCATCGCACGTTTTCCACCAACAAAACTGTAGCATGTGTTTGAAAATACTTGGGCTGGATCTGGTGAACGTCCGTGCATAAGCTCAACAATCGCGCTGGCGCAGACATGTGCTTGTGAGGTTGCCATGTGTGCCGAATAAGCGAGTGAAGCCGGTAGTAAAGTCGTTGCTATGAAGCCAATACGTCTAATCAGTGCAATTAGTAATGTTGGGGCCATGGCATTTTAATCCTACTTTAGATTGTTGCGATTAAAAAACCATTGTAACCCTGTTTTTATGATTTGTATGTGTGATACAAGTCACAGTGCTGATTAGCAGTATTCGCTTTTGCAGCCATCATCTTTCACACCTAAACTCGTTAAGAATTCAATCATCTTTGTGTTGTTTTCATCACGGTAATATTGGATAAGTGAAAAGTTATTTCGCAGTTTAACGTTCACGTCAGTACCGGATTTTTCTAATAATTCCATCATTTTTGTATCGCCGCTCAATGCTGCTAAATGGAATGCAGTATGTTCCGCTGTTGGGTGCATATAATCGATATCAGCACCTTTTGAAAGTAGGTATGTGACGATATCTAAGTGATGTCCGTTTGTTGCCATTTGTAATGGGCTCCAACCAAATATCTTTTTATTCACAATAGTTGCATCAGCGTTGACATATTGTTTGACTGTTTCAATATGACCATCTGTTAGGCCATCGCGCCATACAGCCTCTTCATCGTCTGTCATTGCCGCTGCGTTAAAAGATAAGCATAAAGTACATGTTAGTAAGGCTGTTTTAATCCATTGCATCTTGTGATTCTCCAAAATAAATCATTATTATCAAAAAACTATCTATCGTGTTTTTTGTTAGAAAACACTATCCTACGAAATGCCTTGCATTACGGAACATCCGCATCCAAGGGCCATCTTCTTGCCAGTCATCAGGGTGCCATGAATGCTGCACCGCTCTAAACACACGCTCCGGGTGAGGCATCATAATACTAAAACGCCCATCTGTGGTTGTAAATCCTGTTAAACCTTGTGGTGAACCATTAGGGTTAAACGGATAAGCCTCTGTCGGCATTGATGTGTGGTCAATATACCTTACCGTGGCAAGATTATTTGCTAACACACTATTGACAGTGGTTTTGTCAGAAAATTCAGTATAACCTTCACCATGTGCCACAGCAATTGGCATTTTACTACCAGCCATGCCGCTAAAGAAGATGGATGGTGATTCTAAAATCTCCACCATAGAGAAGCGTGCTTCGAACTGTTCAGACTTATTGCGCACAAAATGTGGCCAATGATCAGCACCAGGAATGATGCTGTGTAAGTTGCTCATCATTTGGCAGCCGTTACACACACCTAGCGCAAAGGTGTCTTTGCGATCAAAGAAAGCACTAAACTCATCACGGGCCAGCGCATTGAATAAAATAGATTTTGCCCAGCCTTCACCAGCACCGAGTACGTCTCCGTATGAGAAGCCGCCGCAGGCCACAAGACCCGCAAACTCGGATAGCGATACTTTGCCGCTAATCACGTCGCTCATGTGCACGTCTACACTGTTAAAGCCAGCACGATCAAAAGCTGCGGCCATTTCGGTTTGGCCGTTAACACCTTGCTCACGCAAGATTGCCATGTTCGGGCGTACTCCTGTATTGATATAAGGCGCGGCAACGTTATCATTGATATCGAACGACAATTCAGGCTTGATGCCAGCGTCTGCATCATTCAAGATGCGATCGTATTCTTCTTGCGCACAAACTGGGTTATCACGCAGTGTTTGCATGTGATAAGTGGTTTCTGACCACATGCGATGCAAGTTGATGCGACTATCCATAAAGGTAGCGCCGCCTTTTTTGATGCTAATTTCATTCGCAGTAGTGACTTGTGCGATAAGGTGCGCACAATCATTTACGGTGCTATTTAATTGCGCTAACACCGTATCCACCTCTGCACGACGGACTTGTACGACAGCTCCTAACTCTTCATTGAATAAGGCGCTAGCAAAGTCACCATTTAGTGCACTAATGTCTGCTTCTAGGCCACAATGCCCTGCAAAAGCCATTTCAGTTAATATTGAGAATAAGCCGCCATCACTACGGTCATGGTAAGCCAACAATTTGCCATCACTGTTAAGCGCTTGAATCTGCTCAAAGAAGGCTTTTAATTGCGCTGGGTTATCCACGTCAGGGGCTGTGTCGCCAATTTGACCATACACTTGCGCGAGCGCAGAACCACCCATGCGGTTTTTACCGTTGCCTAAGTCAATTAAAATTAGGCTAGATTCGCCTAAGTCTGTTCTCAACTGTGGCGTTAATGTTTTACGAGCATCTAGCGTATTGGCAAATGCGGTCACGACTAATGAGATCGGTGAAGTCACCGCTTTCTTTTCGCCAGCATCTTCCCATATGGTTTTCATGCTCATGGAATCTTTACCAACCGGAATGCTGATGCCGAGGGCAGGACACAAGTCGATACCAACCGATTTCACCGTTTTGAATAACGCAGCATCCTCACCTTCGTGGCCAGCTGGTGCCATCCAGTTTGCAGATAGCTTTAAATTGCCAATTTCGCTAATCATGCTTGCCGCAATGTTAGTAATCGATTCACCAATCGCCATGCGGCCAGAAGCAGGCGCATCAATCAGTGCTAATGGTGCGCGTTCGCCAATGGCAAAAGCTTCACCTACATTAGTTTCAAATCCTGCACAAGTTACGGCGACGTCAGCTACTGGCACTTGCCAAGGGCCAACCATTTGATCGCGTGCGATTAAGCCTGTGACAGAGCGGTCACCAATGGTAATGAGGAATGTTTTGTCTGCTACGCCGGGTAAATGCAAGACACGGTCAGCGGCTTCTTTGATGTCGAGCTTGCTCGTATCAAATGCCGTGAGTGGTTTGCTCACGCTTTTCACATCGCGTGTCATTTTAGGTGGTTTACCTAACAACACACTCAAGTCCATGTCGACTGGCTTGTTATCGAAATGCGTATCTTCTACGGTTAAATGACGTTCTGCTGTTGCCACGCCGACCACTGCAAAAGGGCAACGCTCACGTTCGCAAAGTGATTTAAATAGCGGCAAATCTTTTTGTTCTACGGCTAATACATAACGTTCTTGCGCTTCGTTGCTCCATAATTCAAGCGGGCTCATGCCTGGCTCTTCATTAGTCACATCACGTAATTGAAAAATAGCACCGACTTCAGCATCGTTAACCAGCTCTGGGAAGGCATTCGAAATACCACCAGCACCAACATCATGAATACTGACAATAGGGTTGTCATAACCCATTTGCCAGCAGCGATCGATGACTTCTTGCGCACGGCGTTGCAATTCTGGATTGCCACGTTGCACAGAATCAAAGTCTAGATTTTCGGTGTTTGAACCAGTATCCATGCTTGATGCAGCACTACCGCCTAAGCCAATTAGCATGGCTGGGCCGCCAAGTTGAATCAATGCTGCGCCCTCAGGAATTTTGTCTTTAAATGAGTGGTCATCTGCAATATTACCAACACCACCTGCAAGCATAATGGGTTTATGGTAACCACGGACTTCGGGGTTGCCTTTGCTATCTTTTACCATTAATTCAAATGTGCGGAAGTAACCCGCAATGTTTGGGCGACCAAACTCATTGTTATAGGCGGCGCCACCTAAGGGTGCTTCTAGCATGATCTGTAATGGATCAGCGATGCGGCTTGGTTTTCCATAAGGTGTTTCCCAAGGTTGTTTCAGATTCGGCAGGTTTAAGTTAGAAACTGAAAAGCCAGTTAAGCCTGCTTTAGGCTTAGAGCCAATACCTGTTGCACCTTCATCACGAATCTCACCACCAGCACCTGTGGCAGCACCTGCGAACGGTGAAATAGCCGTTGGGTGATTATGCGTTTCTACTTTCATCAAGTAGTTCATCTCATCTTCTACTGAGCCGTAAACATTGTCCACCGTCGGGTAGAAGCGTTTTGTTTTTTGTCCAGCGACAATCGAAGAGTTGTCCGAATAGGCCACAACAGTGTGACCTGGATTTAATTTATGCGTGTTACGAATCATGCCAAACAGTGAGATTTCTTGCTGCACGCCATCAATCACCCAGTCAGCATTGAAAATCTTATGACGGCAATGTTCTGAGTTCGCTTGTGCAAACATCATGAGTTCAACGTCGGTCGGGTTGCGATTCATCTTGATGTAGTTTTCAACTAAGTAGTCGACTTCATCAGGTGACAGCGCCAAGCCCATATCATTGTTCGCTGTTTCAAGCGCTGCTTTACCGCCGTCTAAAATATCAATACTACTGAGCGGTTTTGGATCTGCGTGGTGATAGAGTTTTTCTGCACCTTGCAAATCATTGACGACTGTTTCTGTCATGCGATCTTGTATAGCAGCAGTAAAAGCAGCACGTTCTTGTTGGCTCAAAGCCTTACCATTGTTAGTCCTTACATAATAAGCAACGCCGCGTTCTAATCGTAGCAGACTGTCTAAACCACAATTATTGGCAATGTCAGTCGCGCGAGAAGCCCACGGTGAAATCGTGCCGATACGTGGGATCACTAAAAAAAGTTCGCCATCTGGTGATTCTGTTTGGCTACTTGGACCATAAGTCAGGATTTGTGTGAGCGTCTTTTGCTTGTTGGCATTGAGTGCTTCTTCGCTAAAGGAAAAGTGTATGTATTCCGCATAAACATGCTGGATACTAGGCGCTGCTGTTTTAAGCGTAGCATAGAGTTTATCTAAACGAAATTGAGAGAGGGCAGCGCTGCCGCGAAGGCTTAAAAAGTTTGCTTGATTTGACATGGAGAGCAGTGTGATTTTAATTAAAAATGCAAACAGCTATTTTATCAGAAAGCAGGCTTGATATCAGGAACTCATGTTGATAAAAACGGCTAAAAGCCTAAAGCGCGTGCACCTTGGTAAAACACAAAGCTGATGAACCATGCTAGTGCCAGTGACCAAACGATAGATAACCACATAAAGCCGCTGCTTTTAGATTCGCTTTTAAGCGTGGCAATAGTCGATAGGCACGGCGTGTAAATGAGGCTGAATAACATAAAGCTCATGCCTTGTACCCAATCTAAGTTTCCTGCCATTTGCGCCATTAAGGCATCGCCTTGCAAGCCGTAGATAACTGCGAGCGAACCGACAACGATTTCTTTTGCTACGAAGCCAAAAATCAGTGCGATGGCCAGCTTAGTGTCGATACCAATGGGGTTTAACAGTGGTGCGAAGAATGAACCAATCATACCAGCATAAGTACCTTCGCTGGCGACAGGTACGTTGTTTGGGAAATTGGTCAGCAACCAAACCATCACCACACCAAAGATAATGAATTTAGAGGCGCGCACTAAAAAGTGTTTCACTTCTTGCCAGCCACGTAGCCAGATTTGGCGAGCAGTTGGGAAGCGGTAAGGTGGTAATTCTAAAATAAATGGTTCGTTGTTTTCAAAACGACCTTTAAATAAAATGGCCGTTAAAAAGATGGTGAATAAGCTCATCATATAGAGCGAGAACATGACCAAAGCCGCTTGGCTAGGTTCAAAGAGCACGGCAATCATGAAGATGAATATTTGTAAACGTGCAGAGCATAGTGAAAGCGGAATCGTCAACATGGTTAATAAGCGCATGCCTTTAGAGCGCATGACACGTGTACCCATTAGTGCAGGCACATTACAACCGAAGCCCATCAGCACCATGACAAAACCACGGCCATCTAAACCAAGCTTTGCCATAAAGGCATCCATTAAGAAGGCGGCACGGGATAGATAGCCGCTATCTTCGACCATGCTCATGACCAAGAAGAATAAAACGATAATCGGCACAAAGGCCGCTACTGTGCTGACACCGTTGTAAATGCCATTAAGAAGTAAGCCATTTAACCAAGTCGGGGCTGACGATAGTAAGGGCTCAAGGATATTCGTACGGGTAATGTCAAATAACCATGCCATGGCATCTTGAAGCGGCGCACCGACGGTGAAGATAAATTGGAATAGTAAAAAGGTCGCCAAAATGAAAATTGGTAGCCCTAGCCATGGATGTAATAAAACCTTGTCGATATTGTCTGTGGTGTCATTGTTTAATGTGGTTGGTATTTGTACGGACTGCTCAACGATGGCCTGCATTTCGGCATCGATTTGATTGTCAGCCTCTAAGCGTTTTGCAATATCGGCAGCACTGACTTGTTCAGCCTGTCGGTCAATCACTTCTGCTGCTTTTTGGAGTAAAGTTGGACACCCATCACCATATTTTGCGCTGAGTCGCAATACTGGCATGCCGATTTTGTCAGCCATTCTCTCAATGTCGAACGTGATGCCAGCGCGTTTTGCTTCATCTTGCATATTCAGCACGAGTACGGCAGGTAAACCTAGGCTGCGGATTTGCAGGGCTAATGATAACTGACGGTCGATTTGCGTTGAGTTAAGTACGATAAGCACTAAATCAACTTCGTTGTTGCTTAAAAAGTGGCGAACCACTTGTTCGTCATCTGAGAACCCATGTAAATCATATAAGCCTGGTAAATCAATCAGTTCAGCGATGTGACCGCCGACTAAGACTTTTGCGCTCATTAAATCAACGGTAATGCCAGGCCAATTGCCGACTCGGGCAGATGCGCCTGATAAGCGGTTGAATAGGGTGGATTTACCTGTATTCGGCATGCCAAGTAATGCAATTCTTTTCATGGTGATTTAACTATTCAGTTGAATGCTTATGCTAACGGTATGATGAGGCGCTAGTGTGAAATTTGAATGAGCTTGGCTTCAGACTCACGCAGGATAATGTCAGTTGCACCGATTCTGACATGTAGTGGGCCGTTGAAGCTGGCTTTTCGCATGACTTTAATTTGTTTGCCGACACGGAAACCTAATGCCATCAGACGCTGGTAGAGCGATTGCTCTGCTGTTGCAGTATTGATACCACTAATGGTAGCTAAGTCACCAGATTTTAAGTTGTATAGTAGGCTCATGTATGATTTTATTGATGCGAATAAGAATAGTTCTTATTATTACATAGATGTTGAAATGATGTCTAGAAACATGTATGACCTATTATAATGTGACGCCAATTAAAAAGGCTTGCAATTGCAAGCCTTTTTAAACGATGGCAAATAGTTTATTTGCCTGGCACTAGAATTTTCGCTTTTTCTTTTAAACCTAACATCAGTTTTTCAAGTTTACGTTGTTGTAGTGTGCGTTTTAAACCTTCTTTCGCTTCTTCATAAGGTGGCACCTTCGTTGCGCGACTATCCGTTAGTCTAATGATGTGCCAGCCAAATTGTGTTTGTACTGGCGCATCTGCAGTAGCGCCTTTTTTAAGTGAGGAAACAGCATCGCTAAATGGTTTAACCATGCCAGCTAATGGGAACCAGCCTAAATCGCCACCTTTAACGCTTGAGCCAGGGTCCAATGACTTCTCTTTTGCAAGTTCTGCAAAATCATCACCTTTATTTAATTTAGCCAAAATATCTACTGCTTCTGCTTCTGCTTTAACAAGAATGTGCTGCGCTTTATACTCTTTATCTCCCATCTCTTTTTTGTATTGATCATATGCATTTTTTGTATCAGCATCTGAAACAGGGTGTTTATCCATATGGTCCGCTAAAAACGCATTCACAACGAGTTTACGTTTTCCGATTTCTGCAGCAGTGGTAATGTCTGCTTTTTTATCAAAGCCATTTTTTGATGCTTCTTGATACGCTAATTCAGAGCCAATCAACTCGTTAAGCACTGCTTTTTCTAAGTCAGCGCCTTTTTGTCCACGTGCTTTGGCATCTTTTATGATGAAATTAACCCATGATTGCTTAATTGGTTTTCCGTTAACGGTTGCGGCGGCGGCGTCTGCTGCCTGAGCTGCCGGTGTTAATGCAATGGCAGAAAGGGCTGCTATTGTGATTAATAATTGTTTCAATTTCATGAGCTTCCTTAAGTGTATATAAAGTATTACTACTGTTAGTTGGGGTCAGTCGGTGAAATTGCAACAATGCTTATAGCATGAATTTGTTGCGGCATTAAGTCACCTAGTGCTTGATATATTAATCGATGCCGCATTATCTGCGATTTTTTCGAAAAATGCGAGCTAGCTATTTTAAGATTGAAGTGGCCGCCACCGTTATTTCCTTTGTGCCCTGCGTGAGCAGCACTGTTATCTTCAATTTCTAGGCTGATGGGGCTCAACACCGAGAGCCTTTCTCTAATAGTATCAATTAAATTCATCATGCTTGGGCTCTGTATTTAAGGTAGGGTTTTGCGAAAAGGTTTTACTATAACGTGATTATAAACGCCAGCGTTGACATATGGGTCTGCATCAGACCATGCTTTCGCCTCGTTTAAATTGTTGAATTCTGCAACAACCAAGCTGCCAGTAAAGCCTGCAGGGCCGGGGTCATTGCTATCAATCGCAGGGAATGGGCCTGCCAGCATCAACCTGCCAGCATCTTGTAATGCGGTAAGCCTAGCTAAGTGTTCTGGTCGTACTTGCATGCGTTTCTCAAGGCTGTTCGGCACATCTTCCGCCATAATAGTGTACCACATGGTTATTCCTTCTTTTCTTTGGAGGGCTCTATATTTGATGAGCCTGCTTCAGGCTGCTCTATTAAGTAGTCTTTTAGCATGAAGGTTTGCGCCATCATAAAAACAAACATCATCGAGGTTACGCCAAATAGCTTGAAGTTAACCCAGGTATCTTCACTATAATTTTTAAATACATAGATGTTAAGAAAGCCAAGCGCGATTAAAAATATAACCCACGCGAGATTAAGTTTGCTCCAAACGGCTGCTGGTGGATTCAACATTTTCCCCATCATTTGTTGAATTAAATTCTTCTTAAAAAAACCATTTGAAATAAACAGTGCGCCAGCAAACAGCCAGTACAGTACAGTTGGTTTCCACATAATAAAGGTCTTATCATGGAGCAGTAAAGTGATGCCGCCCAATATTGAAATCACAAGGCCATTAATCATCAGCATTTTCTCTACTTTTCCATGACGGACTTTGCTGTATATAATCATGGCAATCGTTGCGCCAATGGCAGCAGCAGTCGCGATAAAAATGTCAGATAGCTTGAAAGCAACAAAAAACAAGATAACTGGGAATAAATCAAAAAAAACTTTCATGCTTACTTTCTCTTTTTCTTTCTAGGTAACAACTTCATTAATTGTTTGTACCACACAAGCAATCGGTCGATTTTATCGTAGATTGTGCATTAAAGGTTAGTTCAGCGATGTTTCATCCAAGCAATCATCATATTTTGTTATAAAATAAGCAATATACACTTTTGCTAAGCGTTTTTCTCCATGCCTGCAACAATCGATTTACACTGCCACTCTACCATTTCTGATGGGATGTACTCACCAGAGGAGTTGGTTGCCTATGCGCACGAGCAAGGGCTGAAGGTGATGGCGCTGACGGACCATGACGATATGGGCGGTTTAGCACGGGCGCGTGTGGCCGCTGAGCAGCTAGGGATGCAGTTTATTAATGGCGTTGAAATTTCTGTGACTTGGAAGAATCGCACCTTACATATCGTTGGCTTAAAAGTGAATCCCGAATTTGCGCCACTCAAAGATAAACTCGCCACCGTGCGACAAGGCCGTTTGGAACGCGCAGCAATTATTGGTAAAGGGCTAGAACAGGCAGGGATAACTGGTTGTTTAGAAGGCGCGAAAGCGATTGCTGGTGCCGGTATAGTGACGCGTAGTCACTTCGCTCGTTATTTGGTTGAAGCTGGGCATGTTAAAGATATTAAAACAGTATTTAAAAAGTATATGGTCAAAGGGAAGCCCGGCTTTGTTAACCATGTATGGATGCCTTTAGAAGAGGCGATTACCTTAATTAAAGATAGTGGCGGCACTGCTGTGATTGCACACCCAGGGCGGTATGATTTAGGCAGAACTAACTTACACTTACTCATGCATGAATTTAGAATGCTCGGTGGCGAAGCCATTGAAGTGGTGACTGGCAGTCATAACCCGCCTCAATATCAACAATTTGCAATGATCGCTCACCGATTTAGTTTAAAAGCCTCATTAGGGTCTGATTTTCATGGGCCAGGGATGTCTTTCATGCCAATGGGGCGTATTCAAGATTTACCAACCAACTGCGTACCAGTATGGCAAGACTGGGAAGAGGCAAAGGCGCTTAACTAAGCGCGGAACTGAATTATGGCTCAGTATTTTGTAATCAATGCAGATAACCCACAAACAAGGTTAATTAAGCATACGGTTGAAATCTTACAAGCAGGTGGCGTGATTGCTTACCCGACCGACTCTAGCTATGCGCTAGGGTGTATTTTGGGGAATAGGGCGGCGCAAGACCGTATTCGCCAGATACGGCAAGTCAGTGATAAACAACTGTTTACTTTAATCTGCCGCAATCTTAGCGAGCTAGCCAATTATGCCAAAGTCGATAATACTCAGTTTCGCTTACTAAAAGCCAATACCCCTGGCGCTTACTCTTTTATATTGAATGCCACGCGAGAAGTGCCACGTCGTTTGCAACACCCTAAACGCAGTGCCGTTGGTATTCGCGTGCCTGACCACAATGTGGTGCAAGCCATATTAGACGAGCTAGGTGAACCGATGTTGAGTATGACCTTGCAAATTGCGGATGAAGAAGAGCCGATGAACGTGGCTTGGGATATCCGTGAGCGATTAGAGCATCAGTTGGATTTGGTGATAGACTCTGACCTTTCCCATATTGGATTTACGACGGTGATTGATTTAACCGATAAAACGCCACAACTCATTAGAGAAGGCGTTGCCGATGCATCGCCATTTGGGTTGTAAACATAAAGAGTAAAAAATGGAACTGACTTTAGTACAAAAAATTGCTGTATCGGCACTACCTATTATATTTGCCATTACCGTGCATGAAGCCGCGCACGGTTATGCCGCGAAATACTTTGGTGATTTGACCGCAGAAAAAATGGGCCGCATTACGCTTAATCCGCTTAAGCATATTGATCCAGTTGGGACCATTTTACTGCCAGCTTTAACCTTAATGCTGGGCGGCATTTTATTCGGTTGGGCGAAGCCAGTTCCAGTTAATTTTGCTAATTTACGCAACCCTAAAAAAGACATGTTATGGGTGGCTGCTGCAGGGCCCGCTTCTAACTTCCTGATGGCGATTTGTTGGACGCTAGTGCTGAATTATGCAAGTAGCACTTCAGGCTCGGCAGGATTCTTTTTAACAGAGATGAGTAAGATTGGCATTATGATTAACTTGGTGCTCATGGTATTGAACTTATTGCCGCTGCCACCGCTGGATGGTGGACGTATTGCCGTTAGCTTATTGCCAATGCATTTAGCTACTAAGCTTTCTCAGGTAGAACGCTATGGTTTCGTGATTTTAATTGCCTTAATGTTTACAGGCATACTAGGTAAAATCATTTCACCTATCATTGGGTTCTTTGCACAATTGATTTTAAGCATCTTTGCTTAATCATTCTTTGTATAATAACGTTATATTTATCAACGCACTTAAACACTAGGTTACTACATGGCGGTCGAACGCGTTTTATCGGGCATGCGCCCAACAGGCAATTTACATCTTGGACATTACAATGGCGTGCTGAAAAACTGGCTACGCCTGCAACACGAGCATGAATGCTTCTTCTTCGTTGCGGATTGGCATGCGTTAACCACGCATTACGACACGCCTGAAATTATCGAAGAAAGCGTGTGGGAAATGGTCATTGACTGGTTGGCTGCAGGTGTAGACCCATCTAGTGCCACCGTGTTTATTCAGTCAAAAGTACCTGAGCATGCAGAACTCCATACTTTACTTTCGATGATTACACCGCTCAGTTGGTTAGAACGTGTGCCGACTTATAAAGACCAGCAGGAAAAACTATCTGGTAAAGATTTAGCCACTTATGGTTTTTTAGGTTATCCATTACTACAAAGTGCTGACATCTTGATGTACAAAGCGACACAAGTGCCAGTCGGCGAAGATCAAATTCCACATATCGAATTGACACGAGAAATCGCACGTCGCTTTAACCACATTTACGGTAAAGAGGCTGGCTTTGAAGACAAAGCTAAAGAAGCGATTAAAAAGCTCGGCAAAAAGCGCGCTAAATTATATGAAGAAATGCGAAATGCTCACCAAGAAAGTGGTGATGATGAGGCGCTAGAGTCAGCACGCGCCATGATAGAGGAGCAGCAGAATCTCAGCATGGGCGACAAAGAGCGTTTGCTCGGCTATCTTGAGGGCGGTGGTAAAATTATCTTGTTAGAACCTGAATATAAGTTAACACCCGCTTCTAAAATGCCAGGCTTAGACGGGCAGAAGATGTCTAAGTCATATAACAACACGATTTCATTACGTGAATCACCAGATGACGTGACCAAAAAAATCAGAACCATGCCGACCGATCCAGCACGTGTACGTCGGACTGATCCGGGTGATCCAGTGAATTGCCCAGTATGGCAATTGCATGAGATTTACTCAGATGACAGCGTGCAAGACTGGGTGCAAACTGGTTGTAAATCAGGTGGCATTGGTTGTATCGAATGTAAGCAGCCTGTGATTGATGGTGTATTGAAAGAGCT
>Ga0114995_10000028_pt1 | contig 81430 bp, 77 predicted proteins | sample ArcticOcean_MG_C_11_FD_87038 | JGI IMG/M metagenome (GOLD analysis project Ga0114995, IMG submission 87038) | Marine microbial communities from western Arctic Ocean - ArcticOcean_MG_CB2_154 | ecosystem: Environmental > Aquatic > Marine > Oceanic | place: Arctic Ocean: Canada Basin | collected... | reverse complement strand
GGAGACGATCATGGCAGTTACTCAATATTATGGTACTGGTCGTCGTAAGACCTCTACCGCTCGTGTGTTCATGACTCCTGGCACTGGTGCCATCACTGTAAACAGCCGCGAGTTGGATGTTTATTTTGGTCGTGAAACAGCTCGTATGATTGTTCGCCAACCGTTAGAGTTGACCGAGACAGTTGAAAAGTTTGATTTATTCATTACCGTAGAAGGCGGTGGTGGTTTTGGTCAAGCTGGCGCTATCCGTCACGGCATCACTCGTGCCTTGATGAACTTTGATGAAACCTTGCGCCCTAGCTTGCGTGCCGCTGGTTTTGTTACCCGTGACGCTCGTGAAGTTGAGCGTAAAAAGGTTGGTTTGCGCAAAGCGCGTAAGCGTCCTCAGTTCTCAAAGCGTTAAGCTTTATTGCATCCTTTTGGTGCATTCAAAAAAAACCCAGCCATGTTGCTGGGTTTTTTATGCCTTCGCTAAAATCAATCCTTTTTGTATGGTGAGTATGGGGCTTTAACCTTGTCTATTTAGTGCCTTTCCTTTAAAATTAGGCCAGAAATTTTACAGCTCAGCTGGAGACCAATTGAATGAGTAATGAAGTCGCAAATCCGACCCGACGTCGTGTGCTAGTCGGCGCATCCTTAGTTGTGGGTGCTGTTGGCGGTGTAACTGCGCTAACCCCTTTTGTAGCCTCTTGGAACCCAAGTGCAAAAGCCCGAGCGGCGGGTGCAGCAGTCAAGGCGGATATTAGTAAGCTAGAGCCAGGTCAGCAAATGATCGTTGCGTGGCGTGGAAAACCAGTGTGGATTGTGCGCCGTAGCGCAGAAGCATTGGCTAATTTGGACACCTTAAATGGTAGCTTAGCCGACCCAGATTCGTTTGATGCTAAACAGCCTACGTATGTGCCGAACACTCCAGTGCGTTCGTTGCGTGATGAGGTCATTGTTATGATTGGCCTTTGTACCCATTTAGGTTGTTCTCCAACATACAACCCTGAGGTTGTTCCAACTGCTTTTGACGCTAACTGGCAGGGTGGTTTCTATTGCCCTTGTCATGGTTCTACCTTCGACCTGTCAGGTCGAGTATATAAAGGTAAGCCAGCCCCAACAAATTTAGAAATTCCGCCACATTTTTATGAGAGTGACACTGTTATTCTTATTGGCGAAGATGGAGGTAATGCATAATGGGAGTAGGTAATCCTAACCGCGCTAAGGCGGAAAGTGGTATTGTTCGCTGGATTGATGATCGCTTTCCACTGACTCAAATGTGGCAAGACCACATGTCTAAATATTATGCTGCTAAAAACTTTAACGTTTGGTATGTATTTGGTGTCCTTTCATTGCTCGTTCTAGTTAACCAAATCCTAACAGGTGTTTGGCTAACGATGTCTTATGAACCTACAGCCGAGGGCGCATTTGCTTCAGTAGAATACATTATGCGTGATGTGGAAATGGGTTGGATTATCCGTTACATGCACTCTTCGGGTGCTTCAGCTTTCTTTGTTGTGGTTTATCTACATATGTTCAGAGGCTTGATGTACGGTTCTTACCAAAAACCACGTGAGCTAATTTGGCTATTTGGTATGGCGATTTATTTAGCGCTTATGGCTGAAGGCTTCTTTGGATACCTTTTGCCTTGGGGGCAAATGTCTTACTGGGGTGCTCAGGTTATTTTATCTCTGGCAGGTGCTATTCCTGTTGTAGGTGAAGACCTTGTGCAATGGATTCGTGGTGATTATTTAATCTCTGGCATCACTTTAAATCGATTCTTCTCATTGCATGTTATTGCCTTGCCAATGGTTATCTTAGGTTTGGTTGTGTTGCATATTTTGGCATTGCACGATGTGGGTTCCAATAATCCAGATGGTATCGAGATTGACCAAAATAAAGATGAAAATGGTGTGCCTGTTGACGGCGCAGCTTTTTGGCCATATCACGTTATTAAAGATTTGGTTGCTGTGGGCGTGTTCTTAACAGTGTTCTGTTTAGTGATCTTCTTCTTCCCAGAGGGTGGTGGTTACTTTATTGAGAAACCAAACTATGAGCCAGCTAACTCTTTGAAGACACCAGAACACATTGCTCCTGTTTGGTACTTTACCCCTTACTACTCTATGCTGCGTGCAATTACTCAACCACTATTTGGTTTAGATGCTAAGTTCTTGGGTGTGATTGTCATGGGTGGCGCTATTGCTATTCTATTTGTAATGCCTTGGCTTGACCGTAGTCCAGTCAAATCTATGCGTTACAAAGGTTGGATGAGCCGCGTATGGTTAGCTATATTTGTGGTGAGTTTTGTTATTTTGGGTTACCTAGGTACTTTGGCTACAACTGAAGGTCGCACAACAGTGGCGCAAGTATGTACGTTATTGTACTTCTTGTACTTCATTCTCATGCCGTTTTACACGCGTATGGAAACCACCAAACCTGTTCCAGAAAGGGTAGTCTAGACATGAAAAAGTTACTATTACTCAGCTTAATGATGATGGTACCAATGTTTGCTCAGGCTGCTGGCGGCCCAAGCGTAGCATTGGACTCTATCGAAGTGGATGCCTCAGATCATTCCTCTTTGCAGCGTGGTATGAAAACATACGTTAATTATTGTTTAGGCTGTCATACAGCGCAGTATCAGCGGTATAGTCGTGCTGCAGAAGACTTGCATATGCCAGAGGACTTAGTTGTTGAAAATTTGATCTTTAGTGGTCAAAAAATCGGTGAGCAGATGACTAGCGCCATGGACCCTAAAGTGTCCGCTAAATGGTTTGGCGCAGCACCACCAGACTTAACTAATGAAGTGAATTTGCGTGGCGCAGATTGGATATACACATACCTACGCACGTTCTATGTCGATGATAGTCGTCCGTATGGCGTTAACAACGTAGTATTTCCAAGTGTAGGTATGCCTAACGTGTTGGCTGAATTACAGGGCATACAGTCTAAGTCTTGTGGTGAAGTTAGTGAATATGATACACATGGTAACCCTGCAGTTGATGGCGTAACAGGCAAAGCTATTACTCACCAAAGTTGCGATATACTTGCTGTTGAAGAAGGTTCTGGTAGCATGACGCCGGCTGAGTTTGATGCCACAATTTATGACCTGACCAACTTCATGGCTTATATGTCTAAGCCTTATAAAACAGATAGTCATCGCATTGGCTTGTGGGCAATTTTATTCTGTTTGATGATGACTGTGTTGTTTTACTTCTTAAAGAAGGAATTCTGGCGCGATATCCATTAGCACACGAATTTGAGGTATAATGCCTCACGTAGTCTATTTCAACGCGGCCGCTGTTATTCATCATTGATGAATGCAGCAGGTCGCGTATTCGTTTTTGGCGCGCAGCGCTGTCGTTTATTACTGAGGTATACCTAAATGGGTGTAGTTGCAAAACGCTCTTCAATGACTTTTTTCTCTGATGGGGCTAACCATTATAGCCACCGTGTGCGTATAGTTCTTGCAGAAAAGGGTGTTACCGTTGACATTATAGATGTTGATGCTGAGCACAAACCAGAAGATCTTGCAGATTTGAACCCTTACAACAGTTTACCTACCTTGGTAGATCGTGACTTGGTGCTTTACGAAGCTAATGTAATGATGGAGTATTTGGATGAGCGTTTTCCACATCCGCCTTTATTGCCTGTATACCCAGTTGCTCGTGCTGAAAGCCGTCTATATATGTACCGCATTGAGCGTGATTGGTGTCGCCTTGCTGATGTGATTATGACATCAGACGATGAGTCAGAGATTGTTGAAGCACAAAAAGAATTACGAGAAAGTCTTATTTCCACGGCCCCTATTTTTACCGAAAAAGACTTCTTTATGAGTGAAGAGTTTACTTTGGTTGATTGTTGTATTGCACCTATTTTGTGGCGTTTGCCTCAGTTGGGTATAGATCTTCCAGAGCTTCAAGCTGGACCGATGCTTGAGTATATGGAACGCATCTTCGCCCGTGAAGGGTTTCAGGAAAGCTTGTCTGAGCTTGAGCATGAAATTAGACTTTAACTAATATGATGACTCCAAGTCGAGCGTATTTATTACGAGCCCTACATGAGTGGATTTTGGATAATGACTCCACTCCTCATATGGTCGTTGATGCCACTATAAATGATGTGATGGTGCCTGAGCACTTTATCAATGATGGCCAAATAGTGCTTAATATATCGCCAAGTGCTGTGCAAGGATTAAACCTAGGAAACGATGCGGTAGAGTTTAACGCTCGTTTTGGCGGAGTTCCAATGCATGTTTATGTGCCTATTTTGGCGGTACTAGCTGTTTATTCCAAAGAAACAGGAGAAGGTATGGGTTTTGGTTTTGAGCCAGGTATACCTAGCCCAGATGGCCCTCGCCCACCACCAGCCCCAGTATCTGCAGTTGATAAGCCTAAGCCTAAGTCACCTGGTACAGTTTCATCCATTGGCAGTCATGCAAAACGGCCTACACTTAAAGTCGTTAAATAAGTGTTCAATTACTAGGCAATAAAAAAGGGCCGTAAGGCCCCTTTTTATTGCCTAGTAATTACCTTAATACCTAGTCGATGTATTCAAATACTTTAACAATTCGTTGTATGCCACTGGCATTAGAAGCTATGCCTACGGCCCAGTTAGCTTCTGCTTGGGTCACTAAGCCCATTAGATACACGACTCCATTTTCAGTAACCACTTTAATCCTGCTACTAGGGAAGTCAGTCTCAGCAAGCATGCGAGCCTTTACCTTGGTCGTAATAAGAGCGTCATTGGCTTTGACGACGCCAGATGCTGGACCACTAACTAATAATTCGTTATGTACTTTGCGTACGTTGCTAATGTTCCGGGTGATTCCGCCTGCGATGATTTTAGTATCTTCGTTTGGTACTTGTCCAATTAATAAAACGATACCATTCACACTAATAACACTTACATTGGCAGATGCGAACAATATGGATGACCGTGAAATTGCATCAGCAGCAGAGCTTTCGATGAGCTGATCGTTATACAAGGTACCTAAAGAACGACTGCCTTTGTTATCCGCTATGGGTTGGCTTGTAAGCATAGGAGTGCAAGCGCTCACAAGGGCTATCGAGATTGCTAAGGTGATTAATTGAACGCCTTTTTTTAGCATTTATTCATTGCTCCCAAATAGTTGATAATCGATTAAATCACAAAGGCAATGAATGGTCACCAGTTGCAGTTGTAATATATTAATGTTGTTGTCACTGGGAATTCGAATGGCAACATCGTCTGGGTCTAGAACTGTAGCCATGTCACCACCAGTTTGGCCAGTAATAGAAATGACTTGTAAATTGCGATTGTGTGCTGCCTGAATGGCTTGTATTAAGTTGCCACAGTTACCTTGCTCTGACATCACAATAACAATATCACCTTGCTGTCCTAAAGCGCTTATTTGCTTAGCAAAAACATCTTGAAAACTAGAGTCACGAATAACAGCGCTCATGGTTGTACTATCGGCAGCTAAATTTAAAGCGGGTAAGCTTGGACGTTCTTGTCTAAAACGGCTTAATAAAGCGGCGCAAAAGTGGTGCCCATTTGCAGCGTTAGCACCATTACCGCAGATAAGAACTTTGCCCTCTTGGATAAAACATTGGTGCAGCATTTGCGCAGCAATAGCAATATCTTGAGGTAAGTGTTCTGCACTGTATGCGGCGCAACCCATGTGTTCATGAAATTGATTTATAACCCTGTCTTGCAGTTCCATTAGTGAGCTCTAACCCTAGCCTGAAGTGATGAATGCATTATCTATCCATTGTATCCGAACTTGGCTATGGGGGCTATCAGAACCACTGATAGCAATCAGGTCAAAGCGGCAATCCAAGTGACTTAATGAGGGGTAGCGTTGTAAAAATACTTTCGCACTGTGAATCAGGCGACGTTGTTTTTTGGGTGTAAGGCTAGCCACTGCTCCACCCATAGCTTGGCTTTTACGGTACTTTACTTCAACAAATGCAACCACGCTGCCTTTGCGAGCTATGATGTCTAGTTCGCCCCCTTTACAAAAAAAATTACGTTCAATCAATTGCCAGCCATGTTCATGTAGGTGGTTCCAAGCCAGTTCTTCAGCCCAAGCACCTATTTCGGTAGTCGTCATAGTTATTGGGCTGAATCCATAATGACCTTGCCAGATCTGAACTTACCCCAAGAGCTTTGCGTAACAATTCTATTTTTTTCATTCAAATTCAATACCCCCGTAACGCCTATCACCCTCTTGTTACTATTGATGCTGAGTTGTCCAAGTTTAGGGTACAGGTGATATGCATCAACACCAACGGCGAACAAGCGGGTGTATCTTTGTCTATCAAGCCATGTTTGGCTAATCTTTTTCTGCATGGCCGGTTGCTCTATTAGCCAAGGTAGATCTGTAAAAACTACTTTTTCTAAATCACGATCACGGCTTGTGTCAGTTGGGCCCTGATAAATATGGTGAGTGGCATAAACAGGTAGTTGAGCAGCGAAGTGAAAGGCTAAAGTTGGAATGATTTGTCGGCCATCTGTAGGCAATGCAAATAGCACAATAGCGTCAATATCTTGGCGTCGTCTAGGCTCAAATTTAATTACATTCTCCGTGTTTGATAGGTGCTTTTTCAGTGTCTCTGCTCGCTCATTACTTTGGGTGATCAGTAGAGCTTCAGTGATCGACTTTGAGTGGTCACCACTGCCAGAAAAGCTTACCTGATCGGCAATTTCACCTCCTAATGCCAGCCATGAGTTAGTGAAATGTTGCGCTCCTCTTATAGCCCAGGGTTGGTCTTGATGTAAAATAAGGATGCGTTGATGGCCTTCAAGCAAGCTGCGCTGGGCAATTTGGGATGTTTCATCCTCTACTGCTAAGCCAAATTGAATTAAGTTGGTAGTGGTGTTGTTTGTGTTGTTTAAAGGGGTGTAGTTCAGAGCAAGCGTAGGGATAGGCAGAGCTTCCTTTTTGCTGAGTTCAATTACCTTACTTTTATCCAGTGGGCCGATTATTAAATCTATTTGGTCCATTGAAGCTTGCAGGTAAAGTGCGTCTGGGCTGCTTATTTTGGTGCTGTCATAAACTTTAATATAAGGCATCTCCTTTAAACTGCTCAGATCTTCAAAGTGAGCAGCCATAAATCCATCGACCACTGCTTGGCCTACTTTTCCCAGTTTACCGCGCAGTGGCATGGCTAAAGCAATACGTTTAGGTGGGTTCAAACCTATATTAGTTAAATATGTATTATTGTTCTGGGTTCCAGTGGTAAACATGATTTTTGGTGAGTTAACTGGCAAAGCCGCAGATGGCATAGTTGTTTGTTGGTTTTGTGTTAGTTCATCGGAGTCACTATCTGGAGTATCGCTCCCAGGTTTAGTTGTATTCATAGTGTTGATTGATATTTTATCAATAGTAACATCTTGCACTAAGGTGGCCTGCTGTGGCTGCACCTTTGTCGTTGTAAAAACGGGTGCTGTTTTAGCTTCAGTTATGGGTGCTGTTTTAGGCTTGGGTGCTGGAGCTAAGACCACAGGTGTTTCTTTTTGAGTAAGATCTATTTTTATAACCATTATGTCTGTGGACGCAGGTTCTAATGTGGCTGATGCTGGGCGTATGTTTTGTTGCTGACAGGCACTGACCAAAACTAACCCACAAAAAATGCTAATAAAGCGGAAAAATTTGGGGTTAATTTTTTTCATAAAAAATTCTTAGTGAGTATGGTTTAGGCGCTTTAGGTTACAATACGCTTAACTTGACTATTTCATTGGTCTCATTCTAGTAAGCCTAGCATAAAAGCTCGGTCAAACAAGTCCAAAAGGTTCAAAAGCATGACAGTATCAATTCTTTACGTGGTTTCTACCCCTATCGGCAATCTAGAAGATTTAACACCACGGGCGGTAGAAACCTTGAAGAAAGTAGACCTTATCGCAGCAGAAGATACACGTCATAGTGGCAGATTGATGCAGCACTTTGCTATATCTACACCAATGCTTGCTGTACATGACCATAACGAGCGCCAGCGAGCTCAGATACTTGTTGAAAAGCTATCCCAAGGCCAGTCTATTGCCTTAATTTCAGATGCGGGTACGCCGCTTATTTCTGATCCAGGTTACCATCTTGTGAGTGCAGTGCGAGAAGCCGGTTACAAGGTTGTGCCTGTGGTAGGGGCATGTGCTCTTATTGCAGCTCTTAGTGTTTCTGGCTTAGCCACTGACCGATTTAGCTTTTATGGTTTTTTACCTTCCAAAAGTAGTGGCCGTACACAAAAGCTCCAGCAATTGGCCAAAGTGACACACACACAAGTATTCTATGAATCTCCTCATCGCATAGTGGCTATGGTTAGTGACATAGTCTTGGTTATGGGTTCTCATCGGCAGATCGTGCTAGCTCGCGAGCTCACTAAAACCTTTGAAACTATTTATGGTGGCCCAGCTGCGGATGTACAGGCGTGGTTGCTTGCTGATCATAATCAGCAAAAAGGTGAGTTTGTGGTATTGATTGAGGGTGCTGAAGAAGAACAACTTCACGATATTGGCCCAGAAGAGGAGCGTATGTTGACTTTATTATTGGCAGAACTGCCGATCAAGAAAGCTGCAGCTATTACCGCATCCATTACTGGACACAAGAAAAAAGCTTTGTACGATCGGGCTTTAGAGCTACAAGGTAAGTAAGTGCCACATACCCTGCATTTAGCCTTGCCACAGCTGTGTAAACTCGGTATCCTGCGCGCGAGAAAGTTCGCCAGACAGTCGCTGCTACTTTACATTTAGGTGTTTTAGTAGGGGAGGAAAGTCCGGGCTCCATAGGGCAAAGTGCCAGGTAACGCCTGGGCGGCGTGAGCCGACGGCTAGTGCAGCAGAGAGTAGACCGCCAACCCCGATTTATCGGGCGGTAAGGGTGAAAGGGTGCGGTAAGAGCGCACCGCGTGCGTGGTAACACGTTACGGCATGGTAAACCCCACTTGGAGCAAGACCAAATAGGAACCCGCTAGGTGCTGCCCGCACTGGGTTCGGGTAGGTCGCAAGAGGTCTGTGGCGACGCAGGCCCTAGATGAATGACTGTCCACGACAGAACCCGGCTTATGTGGCGGGCTTTCTCACTTTTTAATTGACCTCTTCTATTTATATGCTGGCGCCAGTAGTTGCCTTCCATGCGCGCTTCAAACAATGCTCAACCTCCCCTATCCCAAACTTTAATTAACGACTGTTAGTCTTATTGACTGTATCTCGTTGGTTAAAATACAGTAATAGATATTCGTTTGGCTTGTAAATGAATTCTGCCTGCTTATACTTGCAAAATACTTTAAGTAAGAGGCGGTGCACATTTAAGTATTTGTCTTATAGTAAACATCTAAGGAGAGTTCTATGCGTCATCGCATTCGGGCTGCAGGACTCATTATTGATCAAAACCGAATCTTAATGGTTAATGAACATGACACAGGGCAGTCCTATTGGGTGCCTCCTGGAGGCGGTTTCGAGGCTAAGGATGGAAATACATCTAAGACCGTTAAGCGTGAAGTTTGGGAGGAAACAGGTCTATCTGTAGTTGTTGGTAAACTGATGTTTATTCGTGAGTTTTGCGAAACTGAAAGAAATATCTATCATGTTGAGCAGTTTTATAGGGTCGATCATTGGCAGGGCACTATATCGCTAAAAAATCTTGAAGCATTAGAGGGTGAGGTAAGGTCTATTTCACAAGTGCGTTGGTTTACCAAAGAAGAGCTTGTGCACGTTGATGTGTTTCCACCGCATTTAAAAGACGTTTTATGGCAAAAGTTAGATGATGATGATCTTTCAATTGTGCATTTAGGTTACTCTTAATTATATGGCTTCAACGCATTTAGAAACCTTAGATATGGATGGTTATGTTGCGACTATTAAGCGCACTAGTCGCAAAGGGAGTGTGGGATTTAGGTTGTCCTCGGGCAAGGTAGTGATTTTAGCACCTAAAGATATTTCAGCGTCACAGATTAGCCTCATATTGGAATCTAAGCGTCACTTAATATTAGATAAACTTGAAGCTCAAGATCGCGTTACCTCCCAAACACCTGTTATGTCTCAAGTGGAGAGGCGGTATTTGTGTGGTGAGCGATTTGCCTATTTGGGTGGTGAATTGGTTTTAAAGGTGAATAAAGGCAGGCCCGGCGCATGTTTTGTTGACGCCAAAAAAATCAATGTGAATGTGCTAAATACTAAACCTGATTTGGTTCGAAACGCTTTAGTACTTTGGTATAAGCAGCAAGCTCAAAAGCATATAGAGCAGCGCATAAGTTACTTTGCCCCAATAGTAGGTGCTTGGCCTAAGGCTATTGAAATTAAAACCTACAAAGCTAGGTGGGGTAGCTGTACTAGCAAGGGGTTGGTTCAGTTTAATTGGAAGATAATGATGGCCCCACCGACTGTGGTTGATAGTGTTGTGGTGCATGAATTGTGTCATTTGCTGCATATGAATCACGGTCCAGAGTTCTGGGGGCAAGTGATGCGTGTATGTCCAGCATATCAAGATGCAAAGCAATGGTTAAAAAATGAAGGGCGTAATTTGGGATTAGATTGATATTCCCTAGCTTTTAGGTATTAAGATTTCGACATTAGTTTAAAAGGATAAATTCATCCCATGCCGCAAGAAAATTCAGCTGCCAAAGTATTGCATCACTTGAAACAAGATATCTTAAAGGGTGTTTTTGCTGCAGGACATAAGCTTAAAATGAGCGCTTTAAAAGAGCGCTATAAGGTAGGGGTTAATCCGCTTCGTGAAGCGCTGTCGCAGCTTGTAGTAATGCAATTGGTGCAAGTGCAAGATCAAAGGGGTTATCGTGTCTGTCCTGTCACCCAATCTGAGTTGGTGGATATTTATGACACTAGAGCACGCATCGAATCTTTGTGTGTTGGCTTGGCCATTGTGCGAGGAGATGATACTTGGGAGGCGGGTATTGTTGCTGCTGCCTATCAGCTTCAAGCAAATGCTGATCTGCTAAAGGCTGATGGAGACATACAAGCATGGGAACAGTTGCATCAGCAATTTCATTATTCCATAGTTCAGGGCTGTGGCTCTAAAGAGTTGCTTAGAGTGCGTTTAGATCTTTATGAAAAAGCATCACGTTATCGCAATTTATGGCTGCAACATAATGCTGGCCATGGTGCTTTTGATGTTAACCAAATGGAGCATGAACAGCTGGTAAAAGCTACTCTTGCAAGAGATGCTGAGCTTGCCAAAAAACTTATATCACAGCATATTCAAGTGCCTAGTCAAGTCCTGCGAGACCTCTTGTAAGCCTTGTTTTTTTTGTGAGCCAATCCAATTAAGTAACTTTATATTTCCCCTTGCAATGTATCTTTGATCTGCCTACACTTGTAATGTGGGTAGAAGTGGGTAAAAGTGGTTTTTTTTCCCTAAAAGTTATAGTGATTGGGTGATTAGTATGTTCCGTGGTGCCGCAACAATTAATATAGATGTCAAAGGACGCATGGCGATGCCCGTGCGCTTTCGTGATCTATTTGTTGGTAAGGCAGACCCCAGTACCAACCCACAACTTGTTGTCACTATTGACACCGAAGAGCCTTGTCTATTGATTTACCCATTAGTTGAGTGGGACTTAATACAGCAAAAGTTAGAGCAGCTGCCAAGCTTCAACCCGGCTGCAAGGCGTATCCAAAGATTATTAATCGGCCATGCTACAGATCTTGAGCTTGATGGTAATGGACGTATCTTGTTACCTGCTTTACTAAGAGAGTATGCCCAGTTAGACAAAAAAGCGATTTTATTAGGGCAAGGCAAAAAAATTGAATTGTGGAGCGAATCCTTATGGAACTCGCGCCGAGAAACATACTTACAGGCCAACAGTGATAATCAAGAGTTACCCGAACTCTTACATCAGTTGTCTTTGTAGTCAGCGTTGGCTGGCATAATTAATGGAACTGAAATGACCGAAGAATTTAACCACAAATCTGTCTTGCTTGATGAAGCTGTAGAGCATTTAGTTCACGATGAAGATGGTATGTATATCGATGGAACCTTTGGTCGAGGTGGGCACAGCGGACTAATCCTAAAGCACCTAAGTCCCACAGGAAAGCTGCAGGCCTTTGACAAAGATCCGTTAGCGATTGCTCAGGCTCAAGTAATGAGTGTCCAGGACCCACGCCTATCTATCGCGCAAACCTCATTTGCGAATATGGATAAAGTAGCCCAGCAAAATGATTGCTTTGGACAAGTACAAGGCATTTTATTGGATTTAGGCGTTTCATCGCCGCAAATAGATGACGCTAGTCGGGGGTTTAGTTTTCAGCATGACGGGCCATTAGATATGCGGATGAACCCAGACGAAGGCGAATCTGCAGCGCAATGGCTGGCCCGTGCTAGTGCTGAAGAAATAGCTGACGTGCTTTATCATTATGGGGAAGAGCGCTTTTCAAGGCGGATGGCTAGAGCTGTAGTGGAGTATCGCAAAGAGCAACCTATTACGACTACAAAGCAGTTGGCTAACATTATAGCCTTGGCTAATCCAAAATGGGAGAAGGGTAAAAATCCAGCCACTCGCGCATTTCAAGGTATTCGTATTCACATCAACCAAGAGTTAAAAGATTTAGAAGTTGGCTTGGATGCTGCTCTTGAGACTCTAGCACCTGGCGGACGTTTAGTGGTGATCAGTTTTCATTCATTGGAAGATCGCATTGTAAAGCGTTTCATGCGTGAGCACGCAAAAGGCGACTCCCATATTCCTCGTGGCTTACCTGTAACTCAAGATCAGCTTAAAAGGCGCTTAACTTTATTAACTAAAGCCAAAAAACCTACTTCAATTGAAGTTGATATCAACCCTCGTTCTCGCAGTGCAGTAATGCGTGTGGCAGAAAAAATCGCATGAAAGACATGAGCCAAAATCTCAATATGTGGCTAAAACGTGCAAGCTTACAAGCTGAACGTTATGCCATGGTATTGGGTTTTTTGCTGTTACTGTTGTTAGTGATTAGTGCCCAGATGGTTATTTATAGCTCCTTTGAGGCTAGGGTTCATATCAATCATTTACACCAGCTTGAAAAAGCTCGTAATGCAATGCAAGTTGAATGGGGGCAGTTGCTGCTAGAGCAAAGTGCTTGGGCTTCACATAGTCGTGTCGAGTCTATGGTCACTGAACAGTTAAATATGAGTGTTCCTAAGGCAAAAGACACTATTTTGGTGCGACAGCTATGAATGTTATGGACTATCCATGGCGTATGCGCTGCGTGTGGCTTATTTTGTTGGTTGCAGGCTCGATAGTAGCTTGGCGTTTAGTGCATCTTAATGTTACAGAACGCTCGTTTTTAATGCGCCAAGGAGATGCTCGAATGGTGCGTGAAGTAGCTGTTCCGGCACACAGGGGTATGATTTTAGACCGTCGTGGAGAACCTTTAGCCGTTAGTGCGCCAGTGGTCAGTTTATGGGCCAATCCACAGGTGTTAGGTGAGGATTTAGAGCATGCGAAAAACATTGCTCAAAGTTTGGGTTTGCCTGAAGCCGAATTTATAGAGCGCGTTGTACGTTTAAAGAATAAAGAGTTCATGTACTTAAAGAGACATGTTAATCCAGCCGAAGCTGAAACTGTGTTGGCGAATAAATGGCAAGGTGTGCATGGCACTGAAGAATTTCATCGATATTACCCTGCTGCAGAGGTGGCTACCCATTTAGTAGGATTTAATAATATTGATGACCAAGGCCAAGAAGGTATGGAGTTAGCTTATGAGTCATGGTTGCAAGGAACATCTGGTAAAAAAGTAGTACAAAAAGACCGTACTGGACGAACAGTAAAAGATTTGCAGCTATTGTCTACCGCCCAGCCAGGTAAAGATTTAAATTTGAGTATCGACTTACGTATGCAGTATGTGGCTTATAGGGAGTTAAAAGCTGTAGTGCAGCAGCACAAAGCCTCTTCAGGTTCGGCTGTAGTGTTGGATGTACAAACTGGTGAAATTCTTGCCATGGTCAATCAGCCGGCTTATAACCCTAATAATCGTGCAGTAATGAGTATAGACAGTTTACGCAATCGTGCACTAACCGACGTACTAGAACCTGGCTCAACTATGAAGCCTATCACTATTGCAGCGGCTTTAATGAGTGGTCAGTACGATCCGGATAGTAAGGTAGATACAAATCCTGGATTTATAAAGGTCAAGCGTAAGACCATACGTGATCATCGTAATTATGGCGTGCTAGATATTACTGGCATTATTACCAAATCCAGTAACGTGGGTGTGACCAAATTGGCTTTGTCACTGCCAGAAAATAGTATTAGAGAAACCTTTTATAGTTTTGGTTTAGGGCAACCTACTGCAAGTGGGTTCCCTGGTGAAAGTGCGGGGGTCTTACCCAGCTATGCTAAATGGAACCCAATAAACTTGGCAACTATGTCTTATGGCTACGGCATCGCAGTGACACCTGTGCAATTAGCCCAAGCTTATAGTGTATTTGCCAGCTATGGATTGAAGCGTCCCGTGTCCATTTTGAAACAAGACACAGTGCCAGAAGCAGAACGAGTAATGCCAGAGCGTGTGGCTAAGCAGGTAATTGCAATGCTTGAAACGGTCACTCAAACAGGGGGCACAGGCACCCGTGCCAGAGTTCCTTCTTACAGAGTCGCTGGTAAAACTGGCACAGTGCATAAGCCATCAAAAGATGGTGGTTATGACGATGATGTCTACGCAGCAGTTTTTGCTGGCATGGCGCCGGCGTCTAAGCCGCGCTTAGTATGTGTTGTGATCATTGATGATCCTAAGGGTGAACAATATTATGGCGGCGAAGTTGCTGCCCCCGTATTTTCTCGAATAATGACTGAGAGTTTACGGCTTTTAAATGTGGCACCAGATGACCTGGCGCCATCACAAGGTTTACAGTGAGGTTGGATGTGGATACCAAACGCTTACATGAACTGATGTCTTTGCCAAGACAAGCCCAAAGGTGGGCAGACGTTTGTGTGTATGGGGTGTCATCAGATAGCCGGCAGGTAAAGCAAGGAGACTTGTTTATATCCTGTTTAGGGGAGCCAAAACGGCAGCGCAGCTATATCGAGCAAGCGCAGGCAAGTGGGGCCGTGGCGGTAGTTATGGATGCACAGCAGGCATTAACATTGGACCTGTCCAGCCTCACTGTTCCCATTGTTGGGATTGACAATCTTTTAGCTATTCAAGGCTCAATCGCTGCTCGTATGCACAATAACCCCAGTCACAAAATGTCATTGATTGGTATTACCGGTACTAACGGGAAGACTAGTTGTAGTCACTTTATTGCCAAGTGTCTATCTAGCCTCGGCCTTCCTTGTGGGGTAATGGGAACTTTGGGTTATGGCTTTTTGAATGCTTTGGAGCAGGGGCCAAACACCACTCCCCATGAAGTCACATTACAAAACCAATTAGGTGCTATGTCACTCTCTGGGGCCAAGGCCTGCGCAATTGAAGTCTCCTCACATGGTTTGAGCCAGGGGCGTGTTAATAGTTGTCACTTTGACACTGCAGTGTTCACAAATCTCACCCAAGACCATTTAGATTATCATCGGACTATGAAAGCCTATGGTCAGGTAAAGGCCCAATTATTTAAGTGGCCAAGTTTACGATGTGCAGTAATCAACTTTGATGATAAATTTGGTAGAAGTTTACTTAAAATAATTGCTTCAAACGTAGATATCTATACCTATAGTGCAAGAGTTTGTGAGCTTAAGAATGTAAACATCGGTGTATCTAGTGTAGTGCAACACGAACATGGGTTGGACGCCATGATAGTCACACCTCAAGGCCAAGCATTGTTGCAGGTAGGTCTTATTGGGCGTTTTAATTTAAGTAATTTACTGGCTACTCTAGCTGTGCTTTTGTCACACAAAATTGACCTATTAAAAGCAATGCAGGCCATCAATCAACTCACAACCGTATGTGGCAGGATGCAGCTAATAGCACCAGAGTTTGAATCGAGTAAGTACCCACAAGCAATTGTGGATTATGCCCATACTCCAGATGCGCTAGAGCAAGCCCTAATGGCTGCAAAAGAACACATAAACTCTGGAAAACTTTGGGTAGTGTTTGGGTGTGGTGGAGATCGTGATTCGGGAAAGCGGCCTAAAATGGCAACTATTGCAGAGTCTTTGGCAGATCACGTTATTGTTACTGATGACAACCCCCGTGCAGAATCTAGTGAGAAAATTTTAGCAGATATTGTGAAAGGTTTTAAACACCCAGTTAAAGTGGCCGTTAAAGCAGACCGAAGCCAAGCTATCACTTTCGCAATTCAGCACGCTAAGCCTGGTGATATTGTTCTTATCGCAGGCAAAGGCCATGAAACCTATCAAGATATACATGGACATAAGCACCATTTTAGTGATCATGAGCAGGTGTTAATTGCGCTTGCAGGAGGGTTTTGTTAATGAAATCTTTTAGTCTGTTTGAGCTATCTAAAATGATACCAGGTAGCTATGCCATTGGTGATGCGACCTTTAGTGGGTTGTCCACAGATACGCGTAGCTTAATTGCTGGAGATCTATTTGTCGCTTTAGTTGGACCAAGCTTTGATGGCCATGAATATCTTGCACAAGCCCAAGGCTTTGGTGCATGTGCAGGTTTGGTTAGCACGGTAATCGATACGGATTTGCCCTTATTGGTGGTGCCAGATACGCGCATCGCACTAGGGCAACTAGCTGCAATTAAGCGTCAGCACCTTAATGGACAGTTTGTAGCAGTAACAGGCAGTAGTGGTAAAACTACCGTGAAGGAAATGTTACAAAAAGTATTGTTTCAAGCTGGGCAGGTTGAGGTAACAAAGGGCAATTTCAATAATGATATTGGTGTACCTATAACCCTTTGGGGTATGCACGAAGACACTGACTATAAAGTGTTAGAGCTGGGTGCAAATCATGTTGGAGAAATTGCATACACAAGTCGTATGGTCAGAGCAGATATCGCTGTTTTGAATAATGCACACGAAGCCCACTTATCTGGCTTTGGCGGTTTAAATGGCGTAGTCAAAGCTAAGGGTGAAATTATTTCTGGTCTTTGTGAAAAAGGCCAAGTGATTTTGAACTTAGATGATCCCCATTTTTATGTGTGGCAAACGTTAGCGCAATCCAGACGAGTTTGGAGCTTTAGTTTAATCAATGAAAAAGCAAGTATTTATGCCAGTGACATAGAAACTACACCCACAGGGAGTCGCTTTGTTTTGAATCTAGGTCTACAAAAACGACAGGTAGAGCTACAGCTTTTAGGGCAACACAACGTTGCTAATGCCCTGGCCGCGGCAGGTGCTGCATTAGCTTTAGGCCTTTCTCTAGATCAAATTGTTAGCGGTTTAGCCCAGGTTAGGCCATATCAGGGCCGTCTTGTCAGTCATTCTTTAAGTCAGCGACGCTGCCTTATTGATGATACTTATAATGCTAACCCAAGCTCAGTAAAGGCAGCAATTGACGTGCTGCAAAAATGCGACGGTAAGCGCTGTTTTATGCTGGGGGATTTAGCTGAGTTAGGAGAGCAACAGGTACAAATTCATCAACGCATTGGTGCCCAAGTTGCTGCGGCAGGTATAGAGCAGTTTTATGGTTTTGGACCACTTGCGAAGGTGGCAGTTGAAAGCTATCTGCAAGAAGGTGGACACTATGGGGAAGTCTGTGTTGATCAAACACAGTTATCGACCTGCTTTTTACAGCTTCCTAAAAGCAATATGAGTTGTTTGGTAAAAGGATCTCGATCCAGCCAAATGGAACATGTGGTAGAAATATTAATCAACGGTGGAAATTAGCCCATGTTGTTATGGTTGGCAGAATATTTATCTCAGTATTATAGTGCTTTTAGTGTTTTTCAATACTTAACCATGCGCGGCATTATGGGGGTGCTCACCTCCTTGTTCATTGCCATGGCGATTGGCCCGTATATGATCAAGCATTTGAAGACCAAACAAATTGGTCAGTCTATCCGTGAAGATGGACCACAAAGCCACCTTATTAAGGAGGGCACTCCAACGATGGGTGGTGCGCTTATACTTTTGGCTATTCTAATTAGTGCACTGTTGTGGGGAGACCTAACTAATCGTTATATTTGGGTGACTATTGCTGTAACTGCTGTATTTGGTGCAGTAGGTTGGGTAGATGATTACCGCAAAGTGGTGGAAAAAAATTCTCGGGGACTTATAGCCCGTTGGAAGTATTTTTGGCAATCGGTAGGTGGGCTTGGAGCAGCGCTATTTTTATACTACAGCGCACAAACCCCCCAAGAATTAGAACTTATAGTGCCTTTTTTCAAAACAATAGGCATTAATTTAGGGGTGTTCTATATCTTGTTAACTTACTTTGTCATTGTTGGTACTTCAAATGCAGTGAATCTTACAGATGGACTAGATGGTCTGGCTATCTTACCTACAGTGCTTATTGCTGGAGCATTAGCAGTGTTTGCTTACTTGACAGGCAACTCTGTTTTTTCTGAATACCTAAATATACCTTATATACGAGGCGCAGGAGAATTAGTGGTTTTTTGTGCTGCAATCGTTGGCGCTGGTATGGGGTTTTTATGGTTTAACACTTATCCTGCTCAAGTATTTATGGGTGACGTTGGTGCACTAGCCCTTGGCGCGGCTTTGGGTGTTGTGGCTGTCATAGTGAGGCAGGAATTAGTGCTGTTGATTATGGGAGGTGTTTTTGTGATGGAAACTGTGTCCGTTATTATACAAGTAGCTTCATTTAAATTAACTGGTAAGCGAGTCTTTCGTATGGCTCCCATTCATCACCACTTTGAGCTTAAAGGCTGGCCTGAGCCTAGAATTATTGTACGTTTTTGGATTATTACTGTAGTTCTAGTCTTGATTGGCTTGGCCACTTTAAAGTTGCGATAAATAATAATTTCCAAGGAGTAGAGTCAACAATGCCATTGATCGTTAGTGATCGTTACAGCCTTATTATCGGTTTAGGAGTCACTGGGTTTTCTTGTGCTCAATATTTAGCCCGTCAAGGTGAGCGATTCTGCGTGGTTGACTCTAGGCAAGATCCTCCATTTTTGCAGCAATTAAAATCAGAGCAGCCAAACACGCTGATACACTTAGGTGAATTTGCTCTTGATTTATGCCTTAACGCAAGTCAAATCATTTTAAGTCCTGGGGTATCCTTACAAGAGCCTGTTTTAGTTGAAGCAGCCAAGGCCGGCGTGCCTATTCGCAGTGATATTGATCTATTTGCAGAGGCAGCCCGTAAAGCTTGTGTGCCAATTGTGGCAATAACTGGGTCTAATGCTAAAAGTACGGTCACAAGCTTAGTGGGTGAAATGGCTAAAATGGCCAATCTCAATGTAGCTGTTGGCGGTAATCTTGGTCAGCCCTCGGTGTCATTGTTAGCTGATAATATTGACCTATATGTGATGGAATTATCAAGTTTTCAGTTAGAATCTACTACTGGCTTAGGAGCAAGTGTTGCTTGTGTGCTTAATGTGAGCGCAGACCACATGGATCGTTATAATAACCTTATGGGCTACCATCAAGCTAAGCATAGAATTTTTCAGGCATGTAAAGCTGTGGTAGTTAATGGTAATGACGCCCTTACTAATCCTCTTGTGCCAGATACCGTTACTCAAACACGCTTTAGTCTGGGTGAGCCAGATGTAGGGCAATTTGGTGTACTTACAAAGCATGGTGAAAAATGGCTTGCTAAAGGTATGTACTGCATTATGCCAGTTAAAAAAATGGCATTAAAAGGTGGCCATAATGTAGCTAATGGCCTTGCTGCTTTAGCTCTTGGCGAAGCAGCAGGTCTGCCAATGGATGCAATGATTAGCACCCTAACAACTTATACAGGCTTGCCCCATCGCTGCGAGCATGTGGCTAATATCGATGGCGTGTCATACATCAATGACTCAAAAGGCACTAATGTTGGTGCAACTGTGGCTGCTATAAAAGGCCTAGGGCCTGAGTTAAAAGGGAAAATAATACTGATCGCAGGTGGGGTGGGTAAAGGTGCAGACTTTTCTGACTTAGCTGCGCCAGTATCAAATTTTTGTAAACAAACTCTTTTAATAGGTGCAGATGCACAAAGAATTAAACAAGTCTTATTTGATAGCTCTATCTTCTTTGATGCAAAAGATATGCAAACGGCAGTGTCAATTGCACACGAAAATGCAGTCAGTGGTGATTTAGTATTATTATCTCCAGCATGCGCAAGTTTTGATGCTTATGATAATTTTGAGTCAAGAGGCCTGCATTTTTCCCAATTGGTGAGGGCGTTGATATGAATTTTGTATCTGAACAGTGGAGAATTGTAGCGAGTCAAAGGTTAGATTTGGTCTTATTTGTTCCAGCCTTGGCGTTAGCTCTCATAGGTTATGTATTGATTACATCAGCGTCAATGGATGTAGTTGCTATTAAGTTTAACGACCCTTTTTATCAAAGCAAGCGACAGCTTTTATTCATGATTCTGGGCAGCTTTAGTATGATGATGTGTCTTATGACACCAGTGCACGTGTGGCAAAAACAAAGTCCATACTTGTTGTTGCTGGGTATGTTGTTATTGGTTGCCGTATTGATCCCAGGGCTAGGTAAAAATGTGAATGGTAGTACTCGATGGATCCCCGTAGGACCATTAAGTTTGCAACCTTCAGAGTTTGCTAAAATAGCGGTTGTGACATTCATGGCAGGATATTTAGTGCGCCAACAAGACGTCATTAGAAATAATTTCTCAGGCTTTTCCAAATCTTTAGTAGTGCTGGGCGCTTTTATTGTACTCCTTTTGTTAGAACCCGATTTTGGCGCAGTACTGGTGATGATGAGTGCTGTTTTGGGGATGTTTTTTTTAGGTGGTATGCGCAAGCGTCACATCTCCATAGTGCTTTTAGCTGCGGCTGCCTTGGGAGCAATGACCATTTTTGCTGCTGAGTATCGAGTCAAGCGTTTAATGACGTACCTAGACCCATGGAGTGATCCTTTTGGTAGTGGTTACCAATTAACTCAGGCGCAAATTGCCTTTGGCCGTGGAGGTTGGTTTGGTGAAGGTTTAGGTCAGAGCATGCAAAAACTATTTTACCTACCTGAAGCCCACACAGATTTTGTTTATTCTGTATTGGCTGAAGAATCAGGTGCTTTTGGTGCTTTAATCGTAGTAGCTCTATATGGTGTACTCATAGTGCGCGGGCTACAGATAGGTCAAAAATCTGAGCGTTTAGGTCGCCATTTTTCAGCTTATCTAGCGTATGGTTTAATATTGCTGATAGCCACCCAAGCAATGATAAATATTGGAGTGAATCTAGGATTACTGCCGACCAAAGGGCTGACTTTACCCTTTGTGAGTTACGGTGGAAGTAGTATGTTGGCGTGTGCTGGGAGTTTAGGTATTTTACTGCGTATTTCTTTAGAAAATAATGCCTCTTATTTAAGTTTATCAAGTGAAGTTACTGTCGGTGGATATCCGGTCCAAAACTCATCGAGCAACACAACTGAAAAATTAATCCAAGTCACTCCAGGTTTAGATGATGTTGATCAATGGTTTGTCGATGACAAGAGTAAGCGAGGCACAAATTCATGATTGAGTCTCAACTAAAAAAGGAAGCAAAGCGGGTGCTTATTATGGCTGCTGGCACGGGTGGTCATGTGTACCCAGCGTTGGCAACCGCTAAAATTTTATGCAGCCATAACTTTGAAATAGAGTGGCTAGGCACTGGCAAAGGAATAGAAGCGCGTTTGGTACCAGAGGCTGGTTTAGTATTAAATTGTATTGATGTGGTGGGCTTAAGAGGCAAGGGGAAACTATCATTGCTGTTTGCACCTTGGCGGTTATTTAAATCATTATTACAATCCATACGCTTAATACGACGCTTTAAGCCTGACTGTGTTTTGGGTATGGGTGGCTTTGTCACAGGCCCTGGAGGGTTGGCTGCAAAGCTTCTGAATGTACCGCTAATATTACATGAACAAAATGCAATTCCTGGGCTGACAAATCGATTATTACGCCCACTTGCTAACAGAACATTACAAGCATTTGCGGGGAGTTTTTCTGATGACAAGGCGATCACTGTAGGTAACCCTTTGAGATCTAATATTATTGCTAACACTTCACAAAAATCAGCTGATGGTCTTAAGGTGTTGGTTGTAGGGGGTAGTTTAGGAGCTTTAGCTCTTAACAAACTGATTCCTAAGGCCGTGGCGCTGTTGAGTCTTGAGCACAGGCCAACAATCTGGCATCAAACAGGTCCTAAACATCAAACTATGACTCAAAATGGCTATGATGAAGCTGGAGTTGTGGCTAAAGTGGATGGCTATATTGATGATATGGGACTTGCGTATGCTTGGGCTGACCTAGTTATTTGCCGCTCAGGAGCGCTCACTGTAAGTGAGCTAGCTAATGCTGGCTTGGCATCTATATTGGTGCCATATCCCTACGCTGTAGATGATCACCAAACTGCCAATGCTGCGGTTTTAACAAGCGCAGGCGCTGCTATTTTATTACCCCAAGACACCTTATCGCCAGTTCTTCTTAGTGAAAAAATACGGGCATTGTATTGCCACCCATCAACACTTAATAATATGGCTGAAGCAGCGCTTACTTGCGCTTCTCCCAAGGCCTCTTACGCTGTAGCACAGCACTGCATGGAGATTGCTTGTGGTTAAATTTATCCCACCAAATCAATACACCATTCCAGAAATGCGACGCATTAAGCGCATTCATTTTGTTGGTATCGGTGGAGTAGGCATGTGTGGAATTGCCGAAGTTCTACTCAATCAAGGGTATGAGATCAGCGGTTCGGACATACGCGTAAGCCCAGTAACGCAGCGATTATCAAGCCATGGTGCGCAAATTTTTATTGGTCATCAAGAAACGAACATTCGTGGCGCTCATGTGGTGGTGGTTTCTACAGCGGTAACCGAAGAAAATCCAGAGCTCATAGCAGCACGATCTCATCGTATTCCTGTCGTGCAAAGAGCTCAAATGTTAGCTGAATTAATGCGCTATCGCCATGGTATTGCAGTGGCGGGAACCCATGGTAAAACCACGACGACGTCTTTAGTTGCTTCTGTTTTGGCTGCAGGGGGATTAGATCCCACATTTGTAATAGGTGGGAAACTGACCAGCTCAGGCACCAATGCAAAACTTGGAGCTAGTTCATACTTAGTTGCAGAAGCCGATGAAAGTGATGCTTCTTTTTTACATCTGCAACCACTAACTTCGATAGTAACAAACATTGATGCAGACCATATGTCTACTTACGAAGGAGACTTTAATCGCTTAAAGAAAACCTTTGTAGAGTTTTTACACAACCTACCTTTTTATGGTTTGGCCATTGTCTGTGTAGATGATCCCGTAGTATGGGAAATACTACCCCAAGTGAGTAGGCCATTGATGACCTATGGATTTGATGAAAAAGCGGATGTAAAAGCTATCAATGTTCAACAAAGAGGCATGATTACGTCATTTACTGTTTGTAGGCAAGGGTATAAAGACTTGGATATTGCATTAAATATGCCTGGAAAACACAATGTCCAAAACGCATTGGCAGCCATTGCTGTGGCCACAGACTTGGAAGTAGCCGATGAGCATATAGTGAGTGGTTTAAATGATTTTGCAGGCGTAGGTCGAAGATTCCAAGTTTTAGGTGATTATCCAGCCAAAAAAGGCACAGCAACCTTGGTTGATGACTATGGCCACCACCCAAGAGAGGTTTCTGTCACCATTGATGCGATCAGAGCAGGTTGGCCTGACCGTCGTCTAGTAATGGTCTACCAGCCACATCGCTACTCACGCACGAGGGATTTATATGAAGACTTTGTGGATGTGCTATCACGTGTGGATGTGCTGGTTTTATTAGATATTTATCCAGCAGGAGAAGACCCAATCAACGGTGCTGATGGGCGAAGCCTTTGTCGTAGTATTAGATCCAGAGGCCAAGTAGACCCCATTTTTGTAGAACGTGGTGCCGCTGTTGCTCCAGTATTGGAAAATATTTTGCTCGATGGTGACCTTTTACTCACTCAGGGAGCCGGTGATATAGGGCAAATTTCCAGAGCTCTTCTAGAAAAAATGCAACAGCAGGAAAAGGTGAGTAATGACTAAATTGAACCTTTCTCAGAGCTGGAGCCACCTACTTACAGTGCCTAATATGCGTATTGCAGTCATTTATGGAGGCACGTCTGCTGAACGGGAAATATCTTTAATGAGTGGTGCACAAGTGCTAACTCATTTGAAAAGTGCAGGTGTAGATGCCTTCGGCTTGGACCTAGGAGCAGATGGTAAGGATCAGGTTGCCCAGTTACAAGAGGCTGACATGGATGCTGCATTTATCATCCTTCATGGCCGAGGTGGTGAAGATGGTACGCTTCAAGGTGTTCTTGATTTTATGTCTATCCCTTATACGGGCTGCGATGTTTTGGCATCTAGTCTAGGTATGAATAAGTTGATGACCAAGTTAGTTTGGTTAGCACAAGGGGTGAAAACGCCAGCGTATGAAGTGCTAAACGATGGGAGTGATTGGGCGCAAGTTGTTGAGCATCTTGGTTTACCGATGGTGGTCAAACCAGTGCATGAAGGGTCAAGTCTAGGTATCAACATTGTTGATTCCATAGAAAGTTTAAAGCAAGCCTACCTCGATGCAGCCGAATATGATCGGGAGGTGATGGCAGAACAGTTTATCGATGGGGATGAATACACGGTTCCAATTCTTAATGACGAGGCTTTACCTGCGATACGATTGGAAACGGATAATGTTTTTTACGATTTACAAGCTAAATATTATTCTGAAAAAACTCGCTATTTGTTTGATAACCCCATGACTAAGGCACAACAAAAGAGCATGGAAGGCGAGTGTGGTTACGCCTTTAAAGTGTTAGGTTGTCGGGATTGGGGGCGTATTGACGTAATGCGAGATAAACAAGGTTGTAATTGGTTATTGGAAGTAAATACAACTCCTGGCATGACTAGCCATAGCCTAGTGCCTATGGCGGCTAAGGCAGCTGGGTTGAGTTTTGCCCAATTAACGCTGGTTATTTTAAATTTAGCTCTGGCGCGGGCTGCATAATGGTAATGAAACAGGCAGAACAGGCAGATCAGTTAAGTCGCTGGAGTTGGGGCGCTAAACTACTTTTACTTATGGTAATACTTACAGCTTTTCTGCTTACATGGCAGGCGATACAGCCTTGGATGCAGAGGCCTTTAGCGCAAATCGTTCTGCAAGCAGACATCCCTGCAACAGACAAAGTTACACTACAAAGCCAGTTGAATGCCCATTTGCCAGATTCGTTTTTTGGAGCAAATTTAGAGCAAATTCGACTTGAGGTAGAAAGTCATCCCTGGGTGAGTGATGCAAAAGTGAGCAGGGTATGGCCCAATAGGTTAATGGTAGAGGTATCACCACAAATCTTTATGGCGCGTTGGTATGATGGTGGTTTTGTCAATCATAAAGGTCAAGTTGTATTGGTAGATCCTAGTCAGGTCGTTGAGGCTGAGCAGTTGCCTGTATTAGAGGGGCCTCTTGATAGTGCATGGGTTATGAGTGAGTTATTTCGACAAATGAGCTGGTTAGTGGGTCGAGACGATCTTGTCATTGACCAAATGACAATGGCGCGTCGTGGTGCCGTTGAGTTGCGCTTGGATAACAGTATTATTTTAGTGCTTGGCCGCGACCAAGTGTTGCCTAGGTTGCAGAGATTAATGAAGGTGTATCATAGTTATTTCGTGACGAAAGCGCACATGATTGAACGTATAGATGGTCGCTATGTTCATGGTGTATCTGTAGCGTGGAAAGACGCTAGTTAGGGTGCTAGATTTAGTGGCAAAAACGACACTTTTTACTGATTAATCCACCACTTATGAGCTAAAGTGTGGGATAATCTAAGTCACTTTAAATGGCTTATTTTGCTTGTTTGAAAAATGTAATGATAAGGAAGGAATTGGTTGGCAGACTTAGCAATTAAGCCCATGGTGGTGGGGTTGGATATTGGAACTTCTAAGGTGGTTGCTATGGTGGCCGAGCTTGGGGATGATAACGAGCTTCACGTTGTGGGTATTGGTGCACAAGAATCTCGCGGTTTGAAGCGGGGCATCGTAGCCAATATTGAGTCTACAGTATTGTCGGTAAAGCGCGCCATCGAAGAAGCTGAATTGATGGTAGATTGCAAAATAAATACGGTTACCGTGGGCATTGGTGGTAATCACATCAGCAGTATGAATTCACACGGTATTGTGGCAATACAAGCTGGTGAAGTATCTGAACTGGACTTGGAGAGAGTCATCGAAGCTGCTCGAGCAGTAGCAATTCCTTCAGATCAAAAGATTTTACATATTTTGCCGCAAGAATATGTGATTGATGGCCAAGAGGGGATTCAAGACCCGCTTGGTATGTCTGGTGTTAGGTTGGAAGTAAAAGTGCATATTGTCACCTGTGCGTTAAACGTAGCTCAAAATATAGAAAAATGTGTCACTCGGTGTGGTTTGTTATTAGACAATATAGTGCTCAATGCGCTTGCTTCAAGCTATGCAGTGCTCACTGATGATGAAAAAGAATTAGGAGTGTGTTTAGTAGATATGGGTGGTGGCACGATCGACGTGGCTGTGTTCACTGCAGGTGCCATTCGCCACACAGCAGTCGTACCTGTTGCAGGTGATCAGGTAACTAATGATATTGCGATGGCTTTGCGCACGCCAACAGTACATGCAGAGGATGTGAAAGTAAGGTATGCCTGCGCCTTGGCCCAATTAACTGATTTGTCAGAAAGTATCAAAGTGCCAAGTGTAGGTGATCGGCCTGCTAGAGACCTTTCACGTCAGGCCCTGGCCGAAGTAGTAGAGCCTCGTTATGAAGAGCTATATACCCTTGTTCAATCTGAGCTAAGACGCAGTGGTTATGAAGATTTGATCGCAGCTGGTATGGTTTTGACAGGTGGCACGGCATTGATGGAAGGCGCTGTTGAATTGGCGGAAGAGATTTTCCATATGCCAGTTAGGTTAGCCAAGCCACATAAAGCGAAGGGCCCTAGTGGATTATTAGATAATCCAACTTATTCTACCTGTGTTGGCCTATTAAATTATGCCCAGCAAGCTGGGCCTAGTAATCAGGCTCCACAGGCTAAGGGAATGAATCTTTCTCTGGATACGAGCCAATGGTTAACAAAGTTTAAAATGTGGGTTAAATCGAATTTTTAAAGATAAGTCACTTAAGTGGCTATCTAAGTGAAGTCTGATGTCGATCAATTTCGTGTCAGAAAATAATAAATTAGACTAGGAGCAAGGCGATGTACGAATTAGTAGATAACGTGCCGCAAAATGCAATCATTAAAGTAATTGGTATCGGTGGTGGCGGCGGCAACGCTGTGAGTCACATGTTGTCCAGTGAAATCGATGGCGTTGAATTTGTGTGTGCGAACACAGATGCTCAGGCCTTGAGAGGCATGGAAGCGCGCTCAGTGATTCAATTAGGTGCTCAAATAACTAAAGGTCTAGGCGCTGGCGCTAATCCTAATGTTGGTCGTGAGGCAGCTCTTGAGGATCGCGCACAAATAGAAAGTATTTTGCAAGGGGCCGATATGGTCTTTATCACTGCAGGTATGGGTGGCGGCACAGGTACTGGTGCTGCTCCAATCGTGGCCGAAGTTGCTCGTGAGATGGGCATCTTAACAGTGGCCGTTGTAACCAAGCCATTCCCCTTTGAAGGGCGTAAGCGTATGGCTATTGCAGAGCAGGGCCTTAAAGAGTTAGCAGAGCATGTGGATTCATTAATTACTATTCCAAATGAAAAGCTGCTGCCTGTATTGGGTAAAAACTGTAGCCTTCTTACCGCTTTTAGCACTGCAAATGATGTGCTACTTGGCGCGGTACAAGGTATTGCAGACCTTATTACTCGCCCTGGTATGATAAACGTGGATTTTGCAGACGTGCGTACAGTGATGTCGGAAATGGGTATGGCTATGATGGGTACGGGCGTTGCTCGTGGAGAAGATCGCGCTCGTGAAGCTGCGGAAGCTGCAGTGCGTAGTCCATTATTAGAAGATGTTGATTTGCGGGGTGCAAAGGGCATCTTAGTTAACATCACCGCTGGTTTAGATATGAATTTGGGCGAGTTTTCAGAAGTAGGTAATACTATAGAGGAATTTGCGTCAGACAATGCCACAGTGGTAATTGGTACGGTGATTGATCCAGAAATGTCTGATGAGTTAAAAGTGACGGTAGTTGCTACAGGTTTAGGTCATGGGTATGAAAAGATTGAACCATTGGTAAAAGCTGTGGTCAATAACCCTAAGAGACGCCCAACCATCGATCAAATGGAACTGCCAGCGGTGAAAGACCCATTAGCAGGGGATGTGAATTTGAGCGAATCTGATGCTGATGCATCTAATAGCACTGCAGGCGATATTGGTTATTTAGACATCCCAGCATTCTTACGACGTCAAGCTGATTAAAATTTTGGCTTGGGCTTAGGTCCAAGTTTTAACGTATAACCTGTAATGGGTAGTTAATCAGCCTTAAATAAAGATTTTTTTGCTACATTTTCGGATACCCCGCGTGTAGGGCTAGGACATAATGGTTAAACAACGTACATTAAAAAATATTATTAGAGCCACTGGAATTGGTATTCATACGGGTAAAAAAGTTTATCTGACATTGAAACCTGCACTGGCTAATGTGGGCATCGTATTCTGTCGAACTGATCTTGATCCTGTCGTGTCGATTGCCGCGACCGCCGAAAACGTTGGTGATACGACACTATCTACCAATCTAGTAAAAGATGGTGTCCGAGTCTGTACGGTTGAACATCTTTTGTCAGCTTTCGCAGGGCTTGGCATAGACAATGCTTATGTCGAATTAAGCAGCGAAGAAGTGCCTATTATGGATGGTAGTGCGGCACCATTTATATTCCTATTACAGTCTGCTGGTGTTGAAGAACAAAACGCACCGAAAAAATTCATTCGTATTAAAAAGTCTGTCAGTGTCAGTCAGGATGATAAAACTGCATCCTTGGAGCCATTTAATGGTTTTCATGTAGGCTTTACTATTGATTTTGATCACCCATTGTTTGAAAGCCTTAATTGCACTACCCATTTGGATTTTTCTAGCACTTCTTATGTAAAAGAAGTGAGCCGTGCTCGCACGTTTGGTTTTATGAAGGATTTTGAATACCTTCGGTCTAAAAATTTAGCTCTAGGTGGTAGCTTAGACAATGCTATTGCCGTAGATGATTATCGAGTTTTAAATGAAGACGGCTTGCGTTATCAGGACGAATTTGTAAAACATAAAGTATTAGATGCTGTCGGAGACTTATACTTATTGGGACGCAGTCTCATTGGCAAGTTTGAAGGTCATAAGTCTGGGCATGGTTTGAATCATATGCTGCTAAGGGAACTATTATCCCAAGAAGATGCTTGGGAAGTCGTTACATTTGATGATGAGTTAGACTCTCCCATCGCTTATATGAGTCAAGCGGCTGCTATAGCATAAAAAATAATAACGACAAAGCTGGTGTTCCAAAAGAACTCCAGCTTTTTTACGTTTCAGGCCTTTGAAAAATGGCTTAAGGCCCCATAGTAATAGTAGAGATAATAGACGTCTCATTTACCCTAACAAACGCACCAGCGCATATAAAAAGATAAGATAATGGTACAAATTCTAAAGTCACTTTTTGGCAGTAAAAATGATCGTGAAGTAAAACGGTTTAATAAAATTGTAAGTAATATCAATAAACTAGAAAGTGATTATCAGTCATTATCAGATACTGAGATTGCAGCCAAGCGAGCAGAATTCAATCAACGTTTTGATGCTGGTGAAAGCTTAGATGATCTACTACCTGAGGCGTTTGCCGTTTGTCGCGAGGCTTCAGTCCGGGTGATGGGAATGCGCCACTTTGATGTGCAAATGATTGGTGGTATTGCCTTGCATCAAGGCAAGGTGTCTGAGATGCGCACAGGTGAAGGTAAAACCTTAGTTGCTACACTTGCAGTTTATCTTAACGCCATTTCAGCTAATGGAGTTCACGTAGTTACCGTGAACGATTACCTAGCTCAGCGCGATGCCCAATGGATGCGTCCACTCTATGAAGGCTTGGGTTTGTCTGTGGGTATTATTCTTTCAGGCCAAGACAGTAACATAAAACGCGAAGCATATGCCTGTGACGTGACATACGGTACTAATAACGAGTTTGGATTTGATTACCTACGAGACAATATGGCATTTAGTGCTGTAGATAAAGTACAGCGCCCCCTTAATTATGCCATTGTAGATGAAGTTGACTCGATCCTCATTGACGAGGCGCGTACCCCTTTGATTATCTCTGGGCCGGTTGAAGATAACACTCAGATGTATCTCACTATCAATGGTTTAATGCCACAGCTTGAGGTTCAGCCAAAAATAGAGGGTGATGAAGAGCCTACTGGTCACTATACTTTTGATGAATCTCACAAAACTATTGAGCTTACCGAAGGAGGGCATCAATTTGTTGAAGAGCTGTTAATTGGTGCAAACCTTTTAGGGTCAGGTGAAAGTTTGTATGCTGCGGCCAATCTCCCATTATTGCATCATGTACATGCGGGACTTAAAGCCCATGTAATCTTCTCTCGCAATGTGGACTACATTGTTCAAGATGACCAAGTGGTAATTGTTGATGAGCATACCGGCCGCACTATGGCGGGCCGTCGTTGGTCAGAAGGAATCCACCAAGCCATCGAAGCAAAAGAAGGTGTGAGTATTCAAAAAGAAAGCCAGACTATGGCGTCTACCACTTTTCAAAACTACTTCCGCTTATATGAAAAACTTGCAGGTATGACAGGTACTGCAGACACTGAAGCATTTGAATTACATCAAATCTATGGTTTGGATGTATTGGTTATTCCTACCAACGTTGATGTCAAACGTAAGGATATGAATGACCTTGTTTATCTGACGATGCCAGAAAAATTTGCGGCCATTATCGAAGATATACGTCTTTGTGTGGCGCAGCAGCGTCCAGTTTTGGTGGGTACGGCGTCTATTGAAATGTCAGAGATGGTTTCTCAAGCATTAACTGATGCTAACGTGCCTCACAACGTGCTTAACGCTAAGCAACATGAGCGTGAAGCAAGCATTATTGCCGAAGCAGGTCGTCCTGGTGCCGTGACTATTGCCACTAACATGGCCGGTCGAGGCACTGATATTGTTTTGGGTGGTAAGCTAGAAGCTGAACTAGAAGCTTTGGGTGAAAACGCTAGTGAAGTAGAAATAGAGGCGGCTAAAGCAGACTGGAAAGTACGTCATGACTTAGTATTGTCCTCTGGTGGCCTGCATATTATCGGCACAGAGCGTCATGAGTCTCGAAGGATAGATAACCAGCTTCGTGGTCGTTCAGGTCGTCAAGGTGACCCAGGGTCTTCGCGCTTCTTTTTATCATTAGAAGACAATTTATTGCGTATTTTTGCACCAGAGCGTATCAAAGGCTTGATGCAAAAGTTAGGTATGGAGAAAGGCGAAGCTATTGAGCATCGAATGGTATCAAATGCTATTGAAAAATCTCAGCGTAAGGTTGAGGGTCGTAACTTTGATATGCGTAAGCAACTACTAGAATACGATGACGTAGCTAACGACCAACGCACCGTGGTCTATGATCAACGTAATGAGTTAATGTCAACAGATGACATCGCTGATGTGATTACTAACGTGCGCTATGAAGTGGTAGACAGCGCGATTGATCTATTTATTGCACCGCAAAGCCTTGCAGAACAATGGGATATAGAAGGCTTAGAAGCCGAGCTTAAAAAGCAATTTGGTATGGAGTTACCTGTTCAAAAGTGGCTTGATGCAGACGATCGTCTAGAAGAAGAAAGTTTACGTAGTAAAATTCAGACTCAATTAAGTGATAGTTATCAATCCAAAACTGATGTAGTAGGGGCTGACACTATTCGTGGTTTTGAAAAACAAGTGATGCTACAAGTGATTGACTCTCGCTGGAAAGAGCACCTAGCAACTATGGATATGCTACGCCAAGGTATTCATTTACGTGGGTATGCACAAAAAAATCCTAAGCAAGAATACAAACGAGAATCTTTTGACCTTTTTCAACATCTACTTTTTTCTATAAAAGAAGACGTTATTCGTATTTTAAGTAACGTTCAAGTTCGATCTCCAGCAGAAGTGGAGGAAGAGGAGAGAACGAAACGAGAACAGGCGCAAGCTGCAATGCAGTATCGTCATGAACAAGCATTAGCTCAAACAAGTGCGCAGCAACAAGCACAATCAGCCTCTACTGGTGTCCCACCCTCTAAGGTAGGTCGTAATGAACCTTGTCCTTGTGGTTCGGGTAAGAAATATAAGCAGTGTCACGGTAAACTTACCTAACTAAAAAGTGATGTATTAGGAATTAAATTATGGCTGTTGGACGCTTAGCTAATGTGAACTATCATCCTATTGAAGGGTTTCAATTAGGCACCACAGAGGCTGGTATTAAAACCTCTGGTCGTAAAGACTTAGTGGTAATGCTAGCCCAAGCTGGTTCAAGTATCGCTGGAGTATTTACCACTAATGCATTCTGTGCAGCTCCAGTGCAGCTATGTAAGCGACATTTGTTAGAGGATAGCCCTCTGGCCTTAGTCATCAACACAGGTAATGCTAATGCGGGCACTGGACTTGTGGGTGATGCTGATGCATTCACCTGTTGCCAAGAACTGGCAAAAGGTCTCAGTTTAAATAGCTCTCAAGTATTACCCTTTTCAACAGGGGTAATCGGAGAAAAGCTTCCGATAGAAAAAATCGTATCAAACTTGCCTCACGCTATAAAAAAATTAGACGTTAACGGCTGGCAAGATGCGGCTTTGGGAATATTAACTACAGACACTCGCACCAAAGGCGCTAGTGTTCAAATTGAACACCTAGGCCAAACGATTAGCCTCACTGGCATTTCTAAAGGTTCAGGTATGATTCGGCCAAATATGGCCACTATGCTTGCGTTTGTTGCAACTGATGTGAAATGTTCACCCACCTTAACCCAAGACCTACTAGACCAAGCTGTGGAACAAAGCTTTAACCGAATTACAGTAGACGGCGATATGTCGACTAATGATTCGTGTATGCTCATCGCTACAGGTGCTAGTAGTTTGTGCTTAGATGATGATAGTGAACTGATCTCCAAATTTAGCAAAGCCCTCACTGAACTTATGCAGCAGTTAGCTCACGCGATAGTGCGAGACGGTGAAGGTGCAACTAAGTTCATTAGCGTAGAAGTGGAAGGTGGTGCGAATACACAAGAGTGTTTGCAAGTGGCGTATGCTATCGCCCATTCACCACTTACAAAAACTGCAATGTTTGCTAGTGACCCAAACTGGGGGCGCATATTATGCGCAGTAGGTTATTCTGGCGTGCCCAATCTTGATGTTAACACCCTAACCATTCATTTAGGTGACTGCCTTCTAGTTGACCAGGGCGGCTGTGCAGCAAGTTACACAGAAGCAGCAGGTCAAGAAGTCATGGACCAAGAAGAAATCATCATACGAGTAGACCTTAAGCGCGGCGATATAAAGCAAACAGTGTGGACTACTGATTTATCTTATGATTACGTTAAAATCAACGCTGACTATCGCAGTTAAGGTAAAGCAATGAATAAGCGTGTGGAGGTAGTTGCAGCAATCGTGGTTGATTCTCAGCAGCGAATACTAATGGCACAGCGTGCGCATTGGCAACATCAAGGTGGTAAGTGGGAATTTCCAGGCGGGAAAATAGAAACTGACGAAACCCATTTACAAGCTTTGGCAAGAGAGCTTGAAGAGGAAGTTGATTTACAGATTGATCAACGCTTTTGTGAGTTATTTAAAGCTGTACATCACGACTATGCTGATAAAAATGTGTCATTGTATTTCTATCTAGTTAAAAATGCATCAGGCATTGCTAAAGGCATGGAAGATCAGCCCGTTTTATGGGTCGATGCAAAAACATTATCTGGGCTGGCTATTCCTGATGCGAATAAAGCGATTGTTGATGCTTTGCTTGAAACTTGGCCTGTTAGCTAACCTGACGATCGGCTTGTTCGTTAGCTTCAGCGTCCATTAGCACATCTTGTAGTATCTCTTCTGCTTGTTCTGGCAAGGAGCTGGCCACAGCATACATCACATCATCTGCCATTTCTGGTGCCACCTCGCTTATACTATCGACTAACTCCGATGCATTTTCAGGATCTGTTTGAGCTATAGATTCAGCTACTTGAGCGGCGTCTTCTGGGAGTATTTCAGCAACAGCGGTTGCAATATCAAAGGCTTGTTCTGGTGTTTCTTGGCCTAAAGCAATAGCTAGCTCTGCGCCTTCTCCTAAGTAATCATCATTTTCTTCACCTGCTAAGAAACTGTGCAACTCTTCATCAGGACTTGAAGCTATGGTTTCTGCTACTCCAGTGGCTATCTCTACACTGGCCTCGGGCACTTCTTGAGTTACTGCTGTAGCTACTTCTACCCGCTGATCTGGTGCTGCTTGCGCGGCTAAGACTGCAATTTGAGCGACTAATTCAGGCATATCGTCGGCAATTTCATGACTGACTATAGCGGCAATTTCTGCAGCTTGCAGAGGTGCTTCATCCAGCAGTTTTAACGTAAGCCTGCTTAATGCATTAAAACTTGCTTCAGGATCTAGTTTTTGTTGTTTAATTAAGCCACACATATATCGTGCTAAATCCGCACCAGAAGAAGGAGCGGAGCCTGCCACATTAGTAATAATATCAAGTTTCAAGTGGGGCAGTTCATTAGCCAAGGTGATGGCTAAAACTACAGCGTCATCAGGGTAGTTGTAGGCAGTGGCTTGGGCTATATTAACAGCCTCTTCTGGTTGATTTAGAGCGATATTCAAGGCGATTTCTACCACATCATCTGGATTTTCTTCTGCCAATAAAAGCACAGTTTCAGCAGCTATACTGGTTTCATCCAAACTATTATATTCTGTACGCGGATCAAGTTCGGTAGCCATGGGTGCCATGCCTTGCATCACGAATGATTCTTGCAGTGCATCAGGCACTGCTGAGCGAATACTCATGCGATACATTACGAAGGTAATTAACACCAGACATGCCACAATTAAGTAGCCAAACAAAGCTCCTGCGCCCATGTGTTTCATTACCAATGAAGACGTATAGGGACCAATGACTCCACCTGTAGAATAAGCCAAAATGAGCTTTCCACTGGCTGCCACCATTTCAGTAGGCTTGAGTCGATCAAAGGCATCTGCTAAGGCTATGGGGTACACACAAGCCAAAGCGCCACTGAGAATTATTGCACATGCAATAGTAATAGCCATTTCACCTTGAGAGGCCATAATGGGTAATACCATCGCTGCAAAGCAGGCCACCAGCAGTGTGATCACTAACACGGTACGTCTATCAAATAGATCAGCCAATTTGCCCACAGGAAACTGTAATAAAAACCCTCCCACCATAGTAGCACTCATAAAAGTTGCTATTTGGCTTTTGGTCATACCCACGTCGGCACCGTATATGCTGCTCATATTGTACAAAGCGCCTAAGCAAATGCCAGAAATCATGATGCCTATAACACCCAGGGGTGATGTTTTGTAGAGGATTTTTAATGGCATAGATTCAGATTCATTAATGCGCGGGCCACCAGAACGGCTCATAAGCACTGGAATCATACACAAACAAAAGAGCATCGCTACATAGATGTAAAGAATAGGGTCTTGTGGTTCTGCAAAATTCAACATAAGTTGGCCTAAAGCTAAGCCAAAATAAGTAACAAACTGATAGCTACCAAGAACTGTAGCGCGGTTCTCTCTAGTAGAGCTCTCACTTAACCATGTTTCCATAGTCATAAAAAAAGTTGCATTGGTAAAACCAATGAGTACCCTTAATACTCCCCAAACTACAGGCACAGACCAGATGCTGTGCAATAAAGCGCACATAGTGGCTACAGAAGCACAAGCGGCAAAAATGCGTATATGGCCTACACGGCTGATAAGGTTCTTGCCATACAAGGAACCTAGCAACATACCTACAAAATAAAGCGACATGACTAAGCCGATAGCATCTGTATCTTGGCCATCTAAGCGCATGCTCATGGGAATAATAATGAACAACAAACCATTGCCCATGAGCAATAGAGTACAGCTTAAAAATAAAGGTAAAAATGGATTCAGCGCTTTCACGAGTTCCCTGCTAAGTAGTTAGTTTGAAGCGGGTAATTTAGTCGCAAAATATAGTAAATATAGACGTGGGTCAATGAATAAATTTAGCTGCTTACAAGCGCTTTTATATTACACACCTTCCCAACGTCATTTACGCTGTTAGAAGCCTTTATTAGTCTTGGTATGACTCCATCGGGGGGCAAGAGCAGATAAGGTTACGATCACCATAAACGTTATCTATACGATTAACCGTAGGCCAGAATTTTGCATCCAAGGTTGCTGCAGATGGAAAAGCTGCAACACTGCGGGAATAACCGCGATTCCAACCATGGCTCGCTAAATCTGACTGGGTGTGTGGTGCCATTTTTAATGGGTTGTGCTTCGGGCTCCACTCGCCTGATTCAATTTTCGCAATTTCACCACGAATACTAGCCATAGCGTCACAAAAGCGATCAATTTCTCGCTTTGGCTCAGATTCTGTGGGCTCAATCATCAAGGTGCCTGCCACAGGGAAGGACATGGTAGGCGCATGAAAGCCATAGTCCATCAAGCGTTTGGCAATATCTTCTTCACTGATACCGGTGGTTTCTTTTAGTCCACGAATATCAATAATACACTCGTGTGCTACACGATCGTTGCGGCCTTGATACAAGATAGGGAAGTGCTCACTTAAGCGTGAAGCCATATAGTTGGCACTCAAAATAGCCTGGGCGGTGGATTGCTCCAAACCTTCTGAACCTAACAAATTAATGTAAGCCCAAGAAATAGGCAGGATTGAACCACTACCATAAGGCGCTGCTGAGACTGCTCCATTACCATTGTCTTCTCCGTGTACGGGAATCACAGGGTGATTAGGTAAAAAAGGCGCAAGATGAGACTTTACGCCAATAGGCCCCATACCTGGACCACCACCACCATGAGGAATAGCAAAGGTTTTATGTAAGTTAAGGTGTGAAACGTCAGAACCTATGAGGCCAGGTTTGCTCACCCCTACTTGGGCGTTCATATTAGCACCGTCCATATAAACTTGGCCGCCATTATCATGAATAATTTGGCAAATTTCCACGACACTTTCTTCATACACACCATGTGTTGAAGGGTAGGTGATCATTAAGCATGAAAGCTGTTCAGCATATTGCTGCGCTTTGGCTTTTAGTTCTGCAACATCTACGTTGCCTAAATCATCACAACCAACCACAACTACCGTCATATCTACCATAGAAGCACTGGCAGGGTTGGTGCCATGAGAAGAGCTTGGGATGATGCATACGTTGCGATGACCTTCGCCAATACTTTCTTGGTATTTGCGAATGGCCACAAGTCCAGCGTACTCGCCTTGGGCACCAGAATTGGGTTGCATTGACACATGGTCGTAACCAGTAATTTCAACTAATTGTGCTTCTAAAGACCTAATTAACTCCATATAACCTTGAGTTTGATCTGCTGGAGCAAAGGGGTGCATATTAGAAAATTCAGGCCATGTGACTGCTGCCATCTGCGCTGTGGCATTAAGTTTCATAGTGCAAGAACCCAGTGGGATCATGCCATGAACTAAAGAGAAATCTTTATTTTCTAATTTTTTCATATAGCGCAACATATCTGTTTCGCTATGATAGCTGTTAAAAATAGGGTGCTCTAAGATAGCATCAGTGCGCATTAATTCGTTAGGCATCCCCATGCTGATACTGCTGCACAAGGCATCTGTCGCAACTAAGTCAAATTCTACTTGAGCTCCTGAAAATATATTTAGTAACGCTTGAACATGATGTGTTTGGGTAGTTTCATCTAAGCTAACGCCTAAGCCATCAGTGCCAACTCTGCGTAAATTATAACCAGCATCAAGTGCGCGCTGATAGATTTCATCTTGTTGGCCATTGGTTGGCAAAGTTAAGGTATCAAAGAAGTTTTGGTTACTGGAAGGAAAACCTAAAGTCTCAAGCTGAGCTGCCAAAATAGCTGTAAAGCGTTGGATGCGATTAGCAATAGTGCGAAGACCCTTTGGGCCGTGATAAACCGCGTAAAAAGACGACATGTTAGCCAATAGGGCTTGTGCCGTACAGATGTTAGAGTTAGCTTTTTCTCGGCGGATATGTTGTTCACGGGTTTGCATAGCCATACGCAGCGCAGGCCTACCTTTGGTGTCTATTGAGACGCCAATAATACGTCCAGGAATGGAACGTTTGTATTTGTCTTTACTGGCAAAAAAAGCAGCGTGTGGACCACCAAAGCCTAAGGGCACACCAAAGCGTTGGCTAGAGCCAAACACTACATCAGCACCAAGCTCTCCAGGAGAGCGCAATAACACCAAACTCATGATGTCAGCACCAACAACAACCAGTGCTTGTTGCTCATGGGCTTCATCAATAATACTCTTTAAATTACAGATAGCGCCATCACTACCTGGGTATTGAACCAGCACGCCGAATAAGTCGTGTTGAGCCAAATCTGTAGCTGGGTTGCCAGTGACAATCTCAAACCCAAAATACTCTGCGCGTGTGCGTATTACAGATAGATTTTGTGGGTGAGTATTATCATCAACAAAGAAAGTCACGCTCTTTTTCTTGTTGGCCCGTTTGCAAAGTGCCATTGCTTCTGCAGCTGCGGTTGCTTCATCCAGTAATGAAGCGTTAGAAAGCTCCATGCCTGTTAAGTCCATAATCATTTGTTGGTAATTAAGTAATGACTCTAAACGACCCTGAGCAATTTCTGGCTGATATGGTGTGTAAGCGGTATACCATGCTGGGTTTTCCATAACGTTGCGTAAAATAACGTTTGGGACTAACGTATTGCTGTACCCCATGCCGATGCAAGATACATTGACTATGTTTTTGCTAGCCATCGTTTTAAGCTGAGCCAAAGTATCTACTTCAGACTGTGAAGAAGGTAAGTTTAAAGGCTGGTCTAAGCGGATACTGTCTGGCACTGTTTCGTCCAACAACTCACCCATGCTAGACACATTGAGGTGACGCAACATAACATCATTGTCAGTGCTGCTTGGGCCAATATGACGGTCAATAAAAGCATCGGTTTGAAGTAACTGTGCAATAGGAGTTGGAGTAAAAGAAGGTGCAGACATGGGGAATCCTCGCTAGGCGCTATAAATAGCGTACTAGGATAATTTATTATGAAATTAGGCTGATCAAAGCAACTGTTTAGTCTTCGTTATTAATAACGTCAGAATAGGCTTGTGCGCTAAGCAACATACTTAGATCTGCGTCTTCTGCTAGTTTAAGCTTCACAATCCAACCCTCTATATAAGGGTCCTCATTAACCATTTCAGGAGAGTCTTCTAGAGAATCGTTAAAAGCAATTATTTCTCCTGCTATTGGAGCATATGAATCTGATGCTGCTTTTACTGATTCAATAACCGTATACTCTTCGCCAGCATCCAAGCTTCGGCCCACATCTGGAGCTTCAACAAACACGATGTCTCCTAATAACTCTTGGGCATGATGAGTGATGCCAATTGTTACAGTGCCATCACCATTGTCGGCCAACCATTCGTGGGAGTCGGTATAAAGCAATTCAGCAGGAATGTTATTCATGTTTTTGGTTCCTATTATCCAAGATTAAAGTAAATACTCGGCTCTAGTGAAGAGTCGTATATAATATGCATACAGCATATCATTTTGATTAGATCCAATCAATAAAATAGCGTATAAGAAATATTTCCCCTTTTTAGTTTTGCTGTATTCTCCTGCAGGCGCTTGTTAGTTGCCTCGGCATGACGGTAGACGCATGCCGTGTTAGCATGAGCCTTAGCCTGTGAAACCTATGAGATACAACATGTCCGCGGAGCAACCAAATATGCCTGAGTTAAAGATTGAATCCGGTTCTGGGATGCAAGCTAATGTAGAGCCTTTGCAGCTGGGTAAGCGATTACGGGAAATTAGGAAAAGTTTGAATTTAACCTTAGAAGAGGCTAGTCAAAAAACAGGCTTGGCTCGCTCAACTTTGTCTAAGATAGAAAATGAGCAGATCTCTCCAACCTTTACAGCTGTCCAAAAACTAGCAAATGGTCTGCAGATTGACATCCCACAACTTTTCGCTAAACCGCGCACTACTATGGCTTCTGGGCGACGTGTGCTTACGAAATCGGGTCAAGGAACACCGCATCCAACTAGTACCTATGAGCATGAGCTTTTATCTACTGACCTTGCTAGAAAAAAAATGGTGCCTTTTAAGACACGTGTTAGAGCGCGTAGTTTTGATGACTTTGGTGACTGGGTTCGTCATGAAGGAGAAGAGTTTTTGTTGGTGTTAGAAGGTGAGTTAGCTCTTTATACTGAGTTTTACGAGCCTGTAGCCATGGTGGCTGGAGATAGCATGTATTACGATGCAAATATGGGCCATGCTTTGGTGAGCTTGAGTGAGACTGACGCCCTTGTATTGTGGATCGTCGCTCGATAAATCCCTCCAACGCTGAATATTATTTAAAGTAATTTTATTTCCTATAGGAAACTTGTTATAATTTCCGCAGATGAGTGATTTTAACCCAAACTGCGAGAAGTTTATGACTGATTCTTTGTTAACTACCCCTTTTCATTCCATGCATATTCAAGCAGGAGCAAAAATGGTTCCTTTTGCGGGTTACGATATGCCCGTGCAATATGCCATGGGTGTCAAAAAAGAACATTTACACTGTCGTGCTCAAGCTGGATTGTTTGATGTTTCCCATATGGGCCAAGTGCGTCTCACCGGTACATCTATGGAATCAATTGCTCTAGCTTTAGAAAGCTTGATTCCTGCAGATTATGTTGCGCTAGCTCCAGGGCGTCAGCGTTATGGTTTTTTTACTAATGCTTCTGGTGGCATTATGGACGATTTAATGGTTACCAATGCTGGTGATCATTTCTTTTTAGTTGTCAACGCTGGGTGTAAGGTGCAAGACATCGCGCATATGCGTGCTCACCTTGGCAGTGATATTAATCTAGAGGTTCTTGAAGATCGTTCTTTATTGGCGCTGCAAGGTCCAAAGGCTTGTGAAGTTCTTGCTCGCCTAGCACCAGATGTTGAAAATATGCGTTTTATGGATGCTAGATCAGTGTCTATTTTGGGGCATGAGTGTTTTATCGGTCGTGCTGGTTATACGGGTGAAGATGGGTTTGAAATCTCTGTTGCTAATGATCGAGCAGAAGCATTAGCTGCAAGCTTATTGGCCTTTGACGAAGTAGAGTGGGTAGGCCTTGGCGCTCGTGATTCTTTACGACTAGAAGCAGGATTATGTTTGTATGGACACGACTTAAACCAACAAACGACCCCTATCTCAGCTAATTTGACCTGGGGGATTCAAAAAAGCCGTCGCGCTGGAGGTGATCGTGAAGGTGGGTTTCCTGGGGCAGAAATTGTGTTGGAAGAAATTGCAAACGGTGCGAAGCGTCGCCGTGTTGGTCTACTACCAGAAGGCAAGGCTCCAGTTCGTGAAGGTGTTCAGTTAGTCACAGCACAAGGTGATGTGATTGGCGTAGTAACCTCTGGTGGATTTGGCCCAAGCTTGGGCGCTCCTCTAGCAATGGGCTATGTTGATAATGCTTATACCCCCTTTGATACTCAAGTGTTTGCCTTAGTTCGTGGCAAGCAATTACCTTGTAGAGTGTGTAAGATGCCATTTGTAGAACAAACTTATCGTCGGTAATTATCGGCACAGCCTTTAAGGAGCTTTCGCGTGGCGTATCAACCAGACCAAACTCAAACATTGCTATGGCATGATTATGAAACTTTTGGTCTGGACCCGCGCTGGGATCGCCCTTCACAATTTGCAGCGATACGTACAGATCTAGATTTTAACCAAATTGGTGAGTCTATGATGTGGTACTGCCGTCCAGCTGATGACTATCTACCATCACCAAGTGCCTGTTTAGTGACAGGCGTTACCCCTCAAAAATGCTTACAAGAGGGTGTGCCAGAAGTGGAATTCATGGCTCTAATTAATGAGCAAATGAGCAAGCCAGGTACCTGCAGTTTAGGTTATAACAGTTTACGATTTGATGATGAATTCACAAGGTTTGGTTTGTACCGGAATTTGTTTGATGTCTATGCTCGCGAATGGCAAGGCGGTAATAGCCGTTGGGATTTGATTGACCTTGTCAGAACAGCTGCTGCCATTCGCCCTGGGGGCATCAACTGGCCTCGTAATGAAGCGGGTGAGCTTGTGCTAAAGTTAGATCGGCTAGCTCCAGCTAATGGCATCGAGCATGCTGACGCTCATGATGCTTTGGCGGATGTTCGCGCTACTATAGAGTTGGCGCGTTTGCTTAAAAAATCTCAACCTCGACTATACAACTATGTGTTTCAGCTAAAACATAAAGCTCAAGTTTGGGGTCAGTTAGACTTACAAATGCGTAAACCTGTATTGCACGTTTCTTCGACTTATGGGCGTGAAAACGGCTATTTGTCATTGGTTGGTGCGTTTGCAAAGCACCCAAGCAACAACAACGCAGTGCTGGTATTCGACCTGCGCCAAGATCCACGCATTTGGCAAGGCTATAGTTCAGCACAGTTACAAGAGCTGTTATTTAGTCGTAAAGATCTACTGCCTGTGGATGCTCTGCGTCCAGCAGTGAAAGAGATCCAAGTCAACAAGTGCCCTGTGGTATCGCCATTGCAGACCTTGTCTGATGAGCAAGCCAAAGCCTTTAGTGTTGATAAAACGCAGTGTCTAAAACACTTGCAGTATTTGCGAGAAGACCTAAATTTATGTGAAGCACTATCTCAAGCATATTCAAATCGACCTGACTTCCCTGCAGTAGATCCTGATGCTGGACTTTATGGTGGTGGTTTCTTTAATGATAAAGATCGCAAACTGATGGAAAAGGTGCATCAAAGTGATCCTTCTATCTGGAGCGAGGGTGAGTTTTCCTTCACAGATAATCGCTTAGAAGCCATGCTCTTTCGCCTTAAAGCGCGTAACTATCCACATCTATTAAGTGGTGACGAAATGCAGGCGTGGGAGGCTTTTCGCAGTGAACGGCTACTTGATGCCAGCGCTTCTGGTGCGCGTACTTATGAACACTTTGCCAAAGAGCTAAATGAGTTAGGTCAAAAAATTAAAGACCCAGCTCAAATTGCGATCCTTGAAGAGCTGCACATGTATGCAGAATCTATTTATCCAATGAGCTAACACAGTGTCGTGGCTTAGTTTATTTGTGTTTAGCGCACTTGCTGCAACATTATTACCTGGTGGGTCTGAGGTCTTGTTGGTGGCTATGTTGATAGAGCAGCCTGAAAATGGCTTTTGGTTGTGGCTTATTGCAACTTCGGGCAACAGTTTAGGTGCTTATGTGACCTTTTTCATGGGCGGTATATTAGCTCTTAGGTTGCAGCGAAGTAAGTTTCAATCGAGAGTTAAGGGGGCTCTAAAGAGCAGAATAGAAGGGATGTTCATTTTATCAGCACTGCGTGTTGATCAACTTCAAAGTTATGGTGTTTGGTTATTACTGCTTAGTTGGGTGCCTATCATTGGTGACGGATTTTGTTTGGCTGCTGGCTACTTGGGCTGGCCAAAAAGGCTTTGCCTAAGTCTTATCGTGATAGGTAAGGCCGCCCGGTATGCATTGGTCTGGCTGTTTATGATATGGGCGTAATTACACTTCTTCGCGTAAAAATACCCATTGATCATTAGTGCTTTGTTCTTCGCTGTAATAGTAACCAGATTGATCAAAATGTTTAATTTTTTCTACCTCATTGAGTTCGTTTTCAATAATGTATCTTGTCATCATACCTCTAGCTTTTTTTGCAAAGAAGCTAATAATCTTATAATTGCCATTCTTACTATCTTTAAACACTGGGGTAATAATACGAGCATTTAAGGCCTGTGGCTTTATCGCTTTGAAGTACTCATTGGATGCTAAGTTGATCAATACAGGGGCAGAATCTTGCCCCAATAATGCGTTCAAACCTTCAGTTAGTGAATTTCCCCAATACTCATAGAGGTCTTTACCTTCAGGCGTGGCTAATTTGGTACCCATTTCTAAACGATACGCCTGCATTAAATCCAAAGGTTTTAATAATCCGTATAAACCAGACAAAATGCGCAAATGAGACTGGCTAAAGGTGAGTTGGCTTTGAGTTAATGTATTCGCCTCTAGTCCAGTATACACATCCCCTTTAAAAGCTAAAATGGCTTGTTTTGCATTGTCTGTAGTAAAAGGTGTACTAAAACTTCCGTAACGTGCGGTATTAAGCGCTGCTAATTTGTCACTTAATTTCATTAATTGTGCGATGTCTTGGGGTGCCATGGGGGCTAATACATCGATCAAGGCTTGAGACTGGCTAAGGTACTCTGGCTGACTAGACAGTGGTGTGTGGCTAGGGGTTTCAAAATCTAGTGTTTTGGCAGGAGAAATAACAATTAGCATAGGTAGTAGTATTGCACTTAAAAAAGTAAATAATAATAATGATACTAGGTAACTAAGCTTTTGAGTGCAAGTGTTAAAATGAAACTTTACTCAGGTTTGTCGTCATTAAACATGAGCATGTTAAGATCCCCTTTTTTAATGGCTTGTTAGAGAAGTTTTATGGACACTGTATGTGGTTAAAAAAAATTCAAGGTATAGCTAAATCAGCCCAAACTCAATACCAACAGAGTCAGCTTTTCGTCATCGCTATAGATGGCTGTGGCGGTGCAGGTAAATCGACTTTATGCCAGGCGTTAAGTGATGAAATAAAACCTTGGGCGCATACTCAAGTGGTAAAGTTAGATGACTTCTACCATCCATTGACCAAAATACAGCAGGAACAATTACACAACGTTTATGCCAGAGATGCCTATTTCAATGTTAGTGAGTTTAAAGGCTGCTTGCTTGAGCCGTTACTAAAAGGTATGAAAGTAAGCTACAAGCCAGTGCACTGGGTCAATGGGGAAAGTGATGACAGTATAGAGCTGCTGCCCAAGGGAGTGTTGATTATTGATGGAGTGTTTGCTTTTAGCAAACCTCTGCGGGACATGGTCCACCTGTCACTTTTTGTGGATACGCCTAGGTCGTTGCGCAAGCAGCGCATGCTGGCTCGACCTCAAGATGATACAAGCTGGATAGATCACTGGCAGTGCACCGAGTCCTGGCATCATCATCAAGAATCAACAGTTGATGCGGTTGAACACCTAGTGCTAGGGGCTCAAACCTAGCGGCAATTTTTCTGGCTACTTAGCTTTGGGTATTAAGTGCTGGTAACGCTTTTACTAAATCATCCATTGCCTTTACTTGCCTTAAAAAAGCTTCTAGCTGTGATAATGGCAGCGCACAAGGACCATCGCATTTGGCTTTGGATGGATCAGGATGGGCTTCAAGAAATAAACCAGCAATGCCTTGAGACATACCTGCCAGGGCTAGCTGAGTTACCTGCGCTCGCCGGCCTCCCGCTGCGTTTTCTTGACCACCTGGAATTTGTAGGGCGTGAGTCACATCAAATAACAAAGGGTGTCCGAACGCTTTCATGGTGCCAAACCCCAGCATGTCTACCACTAAATTATTGTAGCCAAAGCTACTGCCGCGTTCGCATAACATTAGCTTGCCATTACCAGCGTCTTTAAACTTGGTGATAATATGAATCATTTCACTTGGTGTTAAAAACTGAGCCTTTTTGATGTTGATAGCAGCCCCAGTTTTGGCCATAGCGATCACTAGGTCTGTTTGCCTGGATAAGAACGCAGGTAATTGAATAACATCAGCAACTTGCGCTGCTGCTTGAGCCTGGTGGGGTTCATGTACGTCGGTAATAATGGGTACATTGTAGGCTGATTTCACGGCCTGAAGTATTTCTAAACCTTTATCAAGGCCCGGCCCACGAAATGAATTGATCGAAGATCGGTTGGCTTTATCAAAAGAAGCTTTAAACACATAAGGTATTTTGAGCTTTTTTGCGGTGTTTACATAATGGTCGGCTATTTCAAGTGCAAGATCTTTAGATTCAAGTACGTTCATACCACCAAATAAAGTAAATGGCAGTGTATTACTAACTGATAAATTCCCAACGGTGACTGTGTTTTGAGACATGGTCTAAAAAATCCTTTAACTGCCATTTATGCTTAAGCAACTATTGTATCAGTCAGTTTGTTACAAGCCTATATTTTCCCAATCGATATGATGTATTTATGAGCTGAAAAAATAATTAATACAAGCCCAGTAGGAAAGCCAGAGCTGATCTGCCTTGGCAATTTGTCAAGTCAGATAGTTTAGATTTAAATAATATTCGGCTTGATTTTATCTAGGCAAATGTCTATATTTGGTGGCATATTATGTTTTGAGGCACAATATATAGTGATTTGTTGTTTTTTTCACTATTTGCTTGAATTGCAAAATATGCTGATGTTCTTCAGTTAAGCTGCTGAAAAATAGTAAAAGTTAACAACAAATATAGGCAAATCTATGCAAGGTTTGATGGTCACAAAGCGTAACGGTCGACAAGAAAAAATTGACCTAGAAAAGATACATCGTGTCATAGATTGGGCCGCAGAAGGCTTGGAAAATGTCTCGGTGTCTCAGGTTGAGCTTAAAGCTCATATTCAATTCTTCGATGGTATTCGCACTGCTGATATCCATGAGACCATCATTAAGTCTGCGGCTGATTTAATATCTGAAGAGACGCCTGATTACCAATACATGGCCGCTAGACTGGCTATCTTTCATCTTCGAAAACGTGCCTTTGGCAGCTTTGAACCGCCCCATTTGGGTGAGCACGTTAAAAACATGGTCGCTCTTAAGCGTTATGATAGTGCCTTGTTAAAAGATTATACAGACGCTGAATTTGATCATTTGAACGAATGTTTAGACCATTCTCGCGATATGAATTTTAGTTATGCTGCAGTGAAGCAAATGGAAGGCAAATATTTGGTACAAAACCGAGTGACAGGCCAAATCCATGAAAGTGCTCAAATTTTATACATGCTGGTAGGTGCTTGCTTATTCTCTAACTACCCTAAAGACACCCGGCTAGACTATGTGCAACGTTTCTACGATGCTGTTTCTTTATTTAAGCTGTCGCTGCCTACGCCCATTATGGCAGGTGTTCGAACGCCAACACGTCAGTTTAGTTCATGTGTATTGATAGAATGTGGAGATTCATTGGATTCAATCAATGCTACTTCTTCGGCCATCATTAAGTATGTGAGTCAGCGTGCAGGCATTGGTATTAACGCAGGTCGTTTGCGGGCCTTGGGTAGCCCTATCCGCGGGGGAGAAGCATTTCACACTGGTATGATTCCATTCATAAAGCACTTTCAAACAGCTGTTAAAAGTTGTTCACAAGGTGGTGTGCGTGGTGGTGCAGCTACCTTGTTTTACCCCATTTGGCACCTAGAAGTTGAATCTCTATTGGTATTAAAAAATAACCGTGGGGTAGAGGAGAACCGTGCTAGGCATATGGACTACGGCGTTCAATTTAACCGCTTAATGTACACGCGTTTGATAAAAAGTGGCAACATCACCTTATTCAGTCCTTCAGACGTGCCAGGTTTGTATGACGCTTTTTTTGCTGATCAGGATGAATTTGAACGTTTATACGCCACGTATGAGGCTGATGAGTCTATCCGTAAGCGCACCGTTAAAGCAGTAGATTTGTTCAGTAAGTTTGCACAAGAACGAGCTCAGACAGGGCGTATATATCTGCAAAATGTGGACCACTGTAATACACGTAGTGCCTTTGACCCTAAAAAAGCACCAGTGCGAATGAGCAACTTGTGTTTAGAAATCACGTTGCCAACGGCTCCGTTAGATAGCATTGGTGATGCTAGTGGTGAAATAGCCCTGTGTACGTTATCGGCCTTTAACCTAGGCGCTTTAGATAGTTTAGATGAGTTGGAAAACTTAGCAGACCTTATTGTTCGTGCTTTGGATAGCTTGCTTGATTATCAAGAGTATCCAGTACCAGCAGCTTATGAAGCCAGTATGAAGCGTAGAACATTGGGTGTTGGTGTGACCAACTATGCCTACTACCTAGCTAAAAATGGCGCCAAGTATTCTGATGGCTCTGGTAATGCACTAACTCATCGAACGTTTGAAGCGGTGCAGTATTATCTATTGCAAGCCTCTAGCCGCTTAGCCCAAGAACAAGGCGCATGTCCTGCTTATGATGATACTTTTTACGCTCAAGGTGTAATGCCTATTGATAGCTACAAAAAAGACGTGAACAAGTTTTGTGATCAAGAACTTTTACTTGATTGGGATGCGCTACGTCAGAAAATTAAGCAGCACGGCTTGCGCAATAGTACCTTAACAGCGTTGATGCCTTGTGAGACATCGAGCCAAATAACTAACAGCACTAACGGGATAGAGCCTCCACGAGGCTTTGTTAGTGTTAAGGCTAGTAAGGATGGTATTCTCAAACAGGTGGTGCCTGAATTTAAGCGCCTGCGTGATTCGTATGAATTACTTTGGAGTATTCCAAATAATGAGGGTTATTTGCAGCTGGTAGGTATTATGCAAAAGTTTGTTGATCAGGCTATTTCTGCCAATACAAACTATGACCCAGCACGTTTTGAAAATGAAAAAGTGCCTATGAAGCTATTGTTAAAAGACTTACTTACAGCCTACAAGTATGGTGTCAAAACTTTGTATTACCATAACACCCGTGATGGCGCTAATGATGATCAAGATGATGGCTGTGAAGGCGGTGCTTGCAAACTATAGCAAGGACCGTTTTTAAATCCTTTAAGATATAACTGTATAACTACGAGATATTCATGGCTTACTCCACCTTCAGTAAGGTTAAAAATGATGCGTTAAAAGAACCAATGTTCTTTGGCCAAAATGTTAACGTTGCCCGTTACGATCAACAACGCCACCCAATTTTTGAAAAGTTGATCGAGAAACAGCTGTCTTTTTTCTGGCGCCCAGAAGAGGTGGATTTATCCACAGACCGTAAAGATTTTATGGCTATGGCAGAGCATGAAAGGCACATATTCTTAAGTAATTTAAAATACCAAACACTGCTAGACAGTGTGCAAGGGCGATCTCCAAACGTTGCATTTTTACCTGTAGTATCGTTGCCAGAGCTAGAGACTTGGCTTGAAACTTGGTCGTTTAGCGAAACAATTCATAGTCGCAGCTACACTCATATTATTCGTAATGTGGTGGATAACCCAGGCATAGTATTTGATGACATTGTAGATAATGACGAAATTGTTAAGCGTGCGGACTCAGTCACACGGTATTATGACTTATTCATTGAAATGTGTAGCCAGTACAGCTTGCTTGGTGAAGGAGTTCATCAAGTTAATGGTGAAGAAGTTGTTGTTAGCTTGAGTGCTTTAAAACGTCAGTTGTATCTCACTCTTGCTTCGGTGAATGTGCTTGAAGCAGTGCGTTTTTATGTTAGTTTTGCTTGTAGTTTTGCCTTTGCTGAAAGAGCTATTATGGAAGGCAACGCTAAGGTTATAAAACTTATTGCCCGCGATGAAGCTTTGCATCTGGCAGGCACTCAGCACATGCTTAATTTAATGGCTAACGGTCAAGATGATCCAGATATGGTAGACATTGCTGCCTCATGCAAAGATGAAGTGATAGAAATCTTTCGAGAAGCTGCAGAACAAGAGCGTGAGTGGGCTAAGTATTTATTTAAAGACGGCTCAATGATTGGCCTAAACGCTGAGATCCTTAGCGACTATGTAGACTATATAACTAACGTTCGTTTACGAGGTTTGGGGTTGGAAGAGATATTTGATATTCGTAGTAACCCCTTACCGTGGATGAACGCTTGGTTGGTAAGCGATAACGTTCAGGTAGCGCCTCAAGAAGCTGAAATAAGCTCATACCTTGTGGGTGCCATCGACAGTAATATGGACGACGCAGATTTTGATGACTTCGACCTTTGATGGTCGCAATACTTTAAATACCGGTAACACAGCTAATGAACGCCACAGTCACTATTAATGACACCCAAAGCTTTGTATACGACGAAGAGTTCTCTTTGTTAGATAGCATGGAAGGGCACCAGATACCGGTAACATATAATTGTCGTGGTGGTTATTGTGGACTTTGTAAAGTGAAATTAACCTCAGGTAAGGTCAACTGGGTACAAGATAGTTTGGTTTCTTTAGGGGATGGAGAGATCTTGGTTTGCTGCTGTGTACCAGATGGCCCTATTGGTTTGGCCATCTAGTACAAACCCAAAAGACTAGCGATTAATTCGTGCTTGTTTGAGAGTATCTGCAATTAAGAAAGCTAATTCTAATGCTTGATCGGCATTGAGCCTAGGATCACATGCAGTGTGATAACGGTCAGCTAGGCCTTCAGCTGTGATATCGTGCGCACCACCCATACACTCAGTGACATTTTGTCCAGTCATTTCAAAATGCACACCACCAGCATAAGTGCCTTCAGCATTATGGACATCAAAAAAGCTCTTAACTTCTCGCAATACATCTTTAACTTGACGAGTTTTATAGCCCGTATGGGTTTTAATAGTGTTGCCGTGCATTGGATCACTACTCCAAAGTACGTTACGACCTTCTTTCTCTACGGCCCTAATTAAGCCAGGAAGGTAGGTTTCTACATTATCTGCCCCCATGCGGGTAATAATGTTAATTCGGCCCGCTTCATTGTCAGGGTTCAGGATGTCTAGCAAACGCAACATGTCGTCTGCTTTCATTGTAGGTCCTGCCTTAAACCCAAGGGGGTTTTTAACACCACGTAAAAACTCAACATGAGCGCCGTCTGGTTGACGAGTACGATCTCCAATCCAAAGCATGTGTGCAGAACAGTCATACCAATCATTAGTCAGACTATCTTGGCGAGTTAATGCTTGTTCATAGTTCAAAAGTAAGGCTTCATGAGAAGTATAAAGGCTGGTTTTATGGAGCTGTGGCGCATTTTCAGCATTAAGGCCGCAGGCGTTCATAAAGTTCAAAGATTGATCAATTTGTGTTGCTAGGTTCTCATAACGGGCGCCAAGGGGGCTTGTTCTTACGAAGTCTTGATTCCACTGGTGGACTTTGTTCAAATCTGCGAAGCCACCTTGGGCAAAAGCCCTAAGTAAATTAAGAGTTGCTGCCGATTGATTGTAGGCTTGCATTAAACGTTCTGGGTCGGGAGCACGGGCAGCTAAAGTAAAGTCGGCACTGTTAATAATGTCACCACGATAGCTTGGAAGCTCTACTCCATTTAGAGTCTCAGTATCTGAAGACCTTGGTTTAGCAAATTGACCAGCCATACGACCCACTTTAACCACAGGGCAACTGCCTGCAAAGGTTAATACTACAGCCATTTGTAACATTACTTTAAAAGTGTCACGTATGTTTGACGCGCCAAATTCAGAGAAACTTTCTGCACAGTCTCCACCTTGTAACAAAAATGCTTTGCCATTAGTGACTTGGGATAAGTGTTTTTTTAACGCACGTGCCTCACCTGCAAACACCAAAGGGGGAACCTGGGTAAGTTGTTGTTCAACACGCGAAACCTCATGTAGGTCAGGGTAGTTAGGTTGTTGTAATATTGGAAATTTACGCCAGCTGGTTGGAGACCATGGTTTCATTAGTAGGGCCAAAAAATAGTAGATTAGACAGTGCTTTAGGCAATGTATTAGTATCTCTATTTTATATCACGACTACCTATCAGGTACAATTTAGTTTCCATTATTTTTAGTTTAAATTAGTGTGGTACGCGTTCTCATGTACGAAGATCGCATAATTAAAGTCCACTTTTTTTAAAATCTACTATACTTGCATGAATAGTTAATTATAAGTTATACCGTGTGTATAAATATTCTCTTAGCCGTCCCTTAAACAGCATTATACAATGCAGAAGTCATTGATAATCACACAAAGGAAGTTAGTGATTTTGAAAGAATAGAGAGATCAAAAATCATTCTTCATGCTCGTCAAAAATATTTCTTATTGCATTACGGTAGGATTTTGTAACCTCAAGAGGCTCTATTGCATTCCCATTGAACACAATTTTCATGGCAGAAGGGTTATCTTTTAGCGTTGCATGGTGGGGCAAGAGGAGCTTGTTCACATATGTGGAACGGCTCACTTGAATCATTGGGCAGAGTAACTGAGCTGCAGAGGCTACACTAGTTATGCTTCCGCGTAGTTGCTGTGTTTTGTTTCCAACATTCATAGTGTGCGTATAGGGGTGTTTGTACCACATAATTAAACACTCGCTCGTCACTGGGAACCTTTTCATATTATCTGCCACAATCGTGGCCATATGGGTTGCATGTGCAGAAAGGGCAATGAATTTTTTTGCACCAACAGTAGCCTGCTTTACACTTCGTGCAAGATTTTTTTGACAGCTAAAAAATATATAGACCATGATTAATAATTCAACGATCCAAATTATTGCTATATAAGTTACAAAAGATGTGGGCTCGGGGCCTAAGTATACCCATCCAATCTGACCTACTCTGGTTTGTTTATTCATCACGGGTATAGTTTTAGATATCAATGGCTTTTTACTGTCTAAAAGTTCGTGCATGGTTATGTTTGGGGAACAATGTTCCGAAATTGACGTATTATCAGGGGTTAATATTTTGAGCTGTACGCACAGTGGTGCGATTGTTAGCACCTCCTGTGTATCTATAAGCTCATCTATCTTTTCTTGGGTAATTTTTTGGTTACCTACAATAATCCCTTCAATAAAGCCATCGCTTATTGCTAATGTTTGTAATATTTTTATATCTGCGCGGCCATTATTCTCTTTAGAAAATTCGTCATAAGTAAGCCATAATAATGAGGAGTTCACTAAAGTTACTAAAGTTAAAGCAAGCACAGATACCTTTATAAGTGGGTTCATTTTAATGCGCCCACAAAGTGTGCTTTATGAATCCAATCAAGCGATAGAATTTGAGAGTTGTATACTTTAATCATTGCCCACCCAACCAATTATCGAATTTTCCATTAACAAAATGCCTATATTAGTTAACAAGTATGAGTCCTGGTTAACTAAAACGTAAATATAGTTCATAAATGTAGATTTGCAGATTTTTTTGATGATAATTAAAAATTAATTTTTTATCTTCATCCTCAAGAGATTACATATATGATGCATATCGTTACTAACTCCGCTCAAAAAGCACTACCTTGTGGCGGCCCTGGCATTGTTATTACCGACTTGTTGGAGGCTTTAGACGGCACGGTAGATTTTACTTACCATATTGGATCGACGCCTCATATGGGCGTACCTTCTGAAGAGGCCACTACGCTAACTTTACAATATTATGATGCAGAATCTAGAGGTGAACTCCATTCTATTATATTGCCAGATATGCCAGCATGGATGATTAATCACATTGAGCGAGGAGATTTAGTACAAGTTGTAGATTCAACAAAAAAAATCACTATTGAGCTCACTAGCCAAATGAGAGAGTTGAATTAATTAGTCAGTTATAAGATGGAGATTAGTTGGTATTTGGAAGGGTTACTTAAAGGTAATGCTTCCCTCAATATCAAACCATGGGCTTAGCGCTAAGGGTTGCTTGTTATAAATACTACCCACAGAGAGCGGGCCTACAGGCGACATTACTTGATAAATAAATAGCTCAACATCTGGGTAGTCAATTAAGAATGCATCAACTAGCTCAATCTGTGTAATAGGTTGAGGAAGCTCAGGTTTTACCGGTGCGCCCCCTTCAATCATTCGATTTTTCCACTGAGCTTTGATTTGAGACTTTAGATCTGGACGCAAGCGAAGGGTGTTTAGTACTTTTGATCCACTGATTAGAATGTCATCTGAGTTTGTTCTTTCTGCAATACCAGTGTAGCGTAGTGGGTAAACATCAAAGTCGAAGTCAACAGTAACTGCACAGCAACGATGGCCTTCTTCTTTAAACATGGCGTCTAAAAAGGAAAAAGCTTTCCGGCTTGATGACGCTCCATACATGCCCGTATATAAGGCGCCTTGTGGCGATTCAATCCCAAGCATTGTAAGTACTGAATTATCTAATTCATGCGTAGTATCAGAAGTATCCGATTTATTAAACTTTGTATAGAAAAGTAGGCTTTGCATAGATAATTTAGCGCTGTTTTATTGATGGTTTTACATTAATGAGATCATTATTTGCTTGGTGCTGCCCATTAAGCAAATCTAGTATATAATAAATTTTATAAAATGTTTAACCTTTTCCAAAGTTAGGAATAAATGTAACTCATGTCATCAAACCCATTATCAGGTAAAGAGCTTAAGAGGCTATCTGTTGTATTAAACGAACGGATTGCATCCCTTTCGTGGTTGTTTGGTTTTTCCTCAGCCCAGTGGGTGAAAAACGCCAATAGAGAAAAAGGCGAGCTACTTATTCAGCATTCTTTGATGATACGAATGCTGTTGGAGCGGCCTGAGTTATCTCCTATTCCAAAAGTGCCGTTAATGCATGAAGTCTATGACCTATTGGTTGCGATTGATCATAGTCTTACGCACAATAAAATGGCGACAATGGTTGGCTTGAGTACAAAATCAACAAAACGAATTTTTGGTGATGGAGCGCCAACAAGCACGGTTGGTCATATGTTATTGATCATCAAGGATGAGCTTGGACGCTTAAAGACAAAACAGGAAAAACGTGAGTTTTATAAATTCTTACAAGATAATATTAAATGTGAAGCTCAAGCTCGTGGCTACGATGCTGATAAAGTATTGAATGATCTAGGCTGGACAATAAACGCCACGCCCGCAGACCCCAAAAATTAATTCATTACTATGTCATAGTTTGTATATAAAAGCTGGGTAGATTTTGCCGCGTAGTTTTGTATATTGCTTAAGTGGCTTAGTGTTAAACTTATAACTTGACTCAAAACCAAATCTAATAAATTCAAAATAGTAACTCCGTACATATAATTTAACTTATAATAATATTGTACTTTAGGTAATAAAGTATGCGATCAGGTTTTTTGATAAAGGCCTGCAACAACTTTTTATAATCTGCGCAGCTCAATCTACCCCTCATGCCTTTAAAACACTATAGAAATCCACTCAAATGCGTCTTTTTCCAGTGTGCCTGCGTATATTAAAGAATCATGACTTGCCTAAGATTGCTTACAGGCCGGCTATGTTGAAATGTGGAATAATTTGGATAGCTACGGTGCCAAAAAAAGTAAGACAGTAAGGTGGATGAGTCGTATTATTCGAAACAAAGCTTTAAATATGGTGAAGCCAGCAACCAACAACAAAGCTATATTTTGGTGTTACAAAACCAGCAAGGAGACTCCGCTCTATTGTCTCTAAATTATCAGCACTGACTATCGTCTCATGGTTATTCGCTGGATACCTAGTTAGGGCAGCAGAAACTATATTGGCAAATGATTCTTATGCACACCAGTTATGGGGCCTCGAGATGTTAGTACTAGTGTTATATGGCCCTAAACCTTGGTCTTTAGAGCGTTTATGAATTAGGTGTGATTAGATTTTGTATATTTTTAGTGGTTTAATATTAGTGTTTATTTTGTGGGAAATAGCTTTCCAAAATAATTATCAATTTTAAGTAAAAGAGAGTGCTTGTGAGACTAAGTTGGTTACCTAGAAAAACACAAAAACACGTGCTGAACATTGGCTTATGTTTATTATTAATTTTAGGTTCCTTTGAAGCGTTAATGGGGCCCGATTTAGTATCGAACCTACGAGATTTTACGGGTAGGTATGGAGCTTATTTGTTACTTATCAGTTTGCTTTTTACTCCTTTGAGCCACAGATTCAAATGGGCTAAGCGTAACCTATGGATGCGTCGTAATATTGGAGTATGGGGATTTATCTATGCCGCCGCACACCTTGTTATTTGGATTGTTTTGGAGTTTTACTTTGATTGGGCACTAATGTTTGATGAAATTAAAGGCAACTTGTTTATTTTACTTGGCATTTTAGCCTTTTCTTTGCTGTTACCCTTAGCACTTACATCCAACAATCGTGCTGTTAAATATCTTAGCTTTCGCAAGTGGCAATTACTACACTCATTAACGTACGTGGCTATTTCTGGAGTAATTGCGCATCATTTTATGGCACAAAAAACAGCAGAGTCAGAGCCCTTGCTCATGGGCTTAGTATTAATTTTAGTATTTATTTGGAGGTATCGTCATGCCCATTGAGTCGTCTGAGATTACACCAGAAAAAGTATATAAAAGGCGCCGCATTTTAATTGCTGCAGGGGTTGGCGTATTAGGGGTGCCCTTAATAGATAAAGCGTATGGTATTTTTCAAGAGAAGCAGGATGGACAAATGCCATTTCCTAAAGTATCCGAGTTACCAAATGAACAAAGCCAGCCATTAGTGCCAACGCCATATGAGACAATCACGTCCTATAACAACTATTATGAATTTGGTTTTGGTAAGGATGATCCTTCCAAAGCAGCTAAAACATTAACTACTTCGCCTTGGAGTGTTGAAATTGGTGGTGAGGGAGCCGATAAGCCTGGCATTTATGATATTGCTGATATTAAGGGTGAATCTGCTATTGAGAATCATATATATCGATTTCGCTGCGTAGAAGCGTGGTCGATGGTGATCCCGTGGAACGGTATCAAACTATCTGAAGTTATTAAATCTGCACTACCTAATAGCAAAGCTAAATATGTACGTTTTACTACGATAAATGATCCCCAACAAATGCCTAATGCAGGTTGGGCTGGTGGGCCTTATGTAGAAGGCTTGACCATAGAAGAAGCAATGAATCCTTTGACATTATTGTCCACGGGCATATATGACAAGCCGTTAGAGCAGCAAAATGGAGCGCCTATTCGATTAGTAGTGCCGTGGAAATATGGTTTTAAGTATGCCAAATCTATTGTAAAGATCGAGTTAGTCGAGAAAATGCCCCAAAACACATGGTGGCTACAAAACAAAAGAGAATATGGTTTTTATGCTAACGTTAACCCTAAATTTAACCACCCACGTTGGACGCAAGCGACAGAGCGAGTAATTGGCGAGCTAGGTCGCAAGCCTACGCTGTTGTATAACGGGTATGCACAGGAGGTTGCACATATGTATCCAGATGTGGAAAACCGATTATATTTTTTTTAGCGTGTGATGAAGTGCCTTACCAGCGCCTTTAATAAGCTTTGGTAAGAGATGCCGATGCTATAAAGGTAGACCCTTTTAACCCATAAGTCATGGGTTTAAGCTTGGGCCTGTGATTACAGGCAATCTTGCGGTGGCTTTAGGGGCTGGCCTTGCTGGTTGGTTTGCTTTACACCCACTAGGGTTGCGGCAGAAGTTTCACGGGCGGTGACCAAAAAATCCATCATGTACTTACTGTTGGCTTGGTCACTGCGCAGTGCAGCATAAAGAGTGCACCAAATGCCAGACTCACCCATAGGCACGGCAGTCACGTAGCCACGGCTGCTATATTCTTCTAGCGCCCAGTTTGGCAAAGCGCACACGCCTCGACCACTAGCTACCAGTTGCATCATCATTACAGTAAGCTCTGCGTGTCTTATGGCTGCTGGCTCTACTTCTGCGGGGTCTAAAAATTGCACAAACACATCCAACATATCCTTATCTACTGGGTAGCAAATAAGGGTTTGGTCTACAATGTCTTGTGGCTCTATAAATGCTTTTTGGGCCAGTAGATGACGGTTACTTACGGCAAGTACAGACTCGTAGCTAAACAACGGCACATAGCTAATGCCAGGCAAATCTTTAGGGTTGGCGGTAATCACAAGGTCTAGCTCACCACTGCGCAGTGCTGGCAGGGGGGCAAAGTTGAATCCGCTGGCTAAATCTAGCTCCACCTCGGGCCAGTCACCTCGATATCGGTCTAAGCTTGGCATAAGCCATTGAAAGCAGCTGTGGCACTCTATAGCAATGTTAAGGCGGCCCACGGCACCAGCAGCCAAACGGCCAAGCTCTCGTTCAGTGTTGCTAATCTGTGGCAATAAGTCGTCAGCCAAGAGCAGCATCCTTTGCCCTGCAGTGGTGAACTCTACAGGTTTAGTTTTGCGAATAAATAGCTCTAAACCCAGTTTATGCTCTAAGTCTTTAATTTGGTGAGACAAGGCCGACTGAGTGAGAAACACTTTCTCAGCGGCCTCCACCAAGCTGCCAGTTTCTCTTAGGGCGGATAGTGTGCGTAGGTGTCTTAGCTCAATCATTGGTTGTATTTAGTTCTGGTCTTTATTGGATTACAAAAAGGGTAGGTTAATGAGTTTGTGGATGCAGCAGTAAAAATTCCATGAGTGCTTTTTGTGCATGCAAACGATTCTCTGCCTCGTCATAAACCACACTGCGCGGATCATCAAACATATTATGGCTAATCTCCAAGCCACGATAGGCGGGTAAGCAGTGCATAAATAATGCATCTGGCTGGGCTAAGTCCATAAGCTGTGGGTTTACTTGATGATTTACAAAGGCTGCCTCACGAGCTTTTTTCTCGTCTTCTTGGCCCATAGAGGCCCAAGTATCGGACACTACTAAGTGACTACCTACCACAGCATGTTTGGGGTTTTGTATCAGCGTTACTCGGTCTGCGTTACTGGCCATTAGTGCGGCATTGGGTAAGTAGCCGTCTGGGCAGGCGATATTAAGCTTAAAATCAAACTGTTTGGCGGCGTTCATAAATGAATGGCACATGTTGTTGCCATCGCCTACCCAAGTGACAGTTTTGCCTTTAATGCTGCCACGGTGCTCTACAAAGGTTTGTATATCGGCAAGTAATTGGCACGGGTGATAATCGTCGGTGAGTGCGTTAATAACAGGCACCTTAGAATGGGCTGCAAACTCTTCTACTTGCCTATGGGAAAACGTGCGAATCATAATAATATCCACCATGCTAGAGATTACTTTTGCACTATCTATGATGGGTTCGCCGCGGCCTAGTTGGGTGTCTTTTGAAGAGAGAAATATAGCGTGGCCACCTAGTTGCGCCATGCCAGATTCAAACGATACACGGGTACGGGTAGATGATTTTTCAAAAATCATGCCCAGCACTTGGTTACGAAAAGGCTCGTACACAGTGCCTTGACGTCTAATGTTCTTAAGCTCTATGGCGCGGTTAATCACCCAATTGAGTTCATTTGGCGATAAGTCGAGTAAGGTCAAAAAGTGACGTGGTGAAGGAGTAGACATGGATAATAGTCGCCTAAACAAGAAATCATACGGCGAATACATCGTGCTTGCAAATATCCAAGCCTATAGACCCTATAAATAGCGTAAATAGTTAAATATAAAGGTATATGCCGGACCATAAAGGCACGCGGTACTTTATTAGCCAAATAATACCTGACTAAATTGGTAGGATAGGTTTATAATTGCGTTTATGAATGAGCTGCTTTTTTTGCGTGCTCAAAAAGTATCCGAATTAAGTCATTACAACCCAGCGAGACCATCATTATGGACACATTAGCCACTATTAAAGAACAGATTCAAAGCAATGCGATTTTATTGTATATGAAAGGCACACCTAAATTTCCTCAATGTGGCTTTTCCTCACAAACTGTGCAAAACCTAATGAACTGTGGCGAGCGTTTTGCTTTTGTGAATATTTTAGAGCACCCTGATATTCGTGCAGAATTGCCTAAGTATGCAAACTGGCCTACGTTTCCACAATTGTGGGTAGGTGGTGAGCTTGTGGGTGGGTGCGATATTATTACAGACTTAGCTCAGTCAGGCGAATTAGCAACACTTATCAGTGCTGCTGCCCCCAAAGACGATGATGCAGAATAAGTAACACTTATACAAAACCACAGCAACTCACTGTAATAGAGGAAAAACGATGAGCGTATTAGTAGGCAAGCAAGCCCCAGATTTTACGGTACCGGCTGTATTAGGCGACGGTACTATTGTTGATGACTTTAACCTTAGCTCAGCCATTAAAGGCAAGTATGCTTTGGTTTTTTTCTATCCACTAGATTTTACCTTCGTTTGTCCATCAGAGCTGATTGCTTTAGATCACCGCATGGATGATTTCAAGGCTCTAGGTGTAGAAGTGATAGGGGTGTCTATAGACTCTCATTTTACTCACAACGCATGGCGCAACACGGCTATAAACGACGGTGGTATTGGTCCAGTTAAATACACTTTAGCAGCGGACATGGCGCATGATATTTGCCGCGCTTACGACGTGGAGCTGGCAGATGGCAGCAAGGCTTACCGTGGTGCATTTATTATTGACCGTGACGGACAAGTGCGTTCACAGATCATTAATGACTTGCCTTTGGGCCGCAATATGGATGAGTTGTTACGTATTTTTGATGCACTTCAATTCCATGAAGAGCATGGTGAAGTTTGCCCAGCGGGTTGGACTAAAGGCGATTCGGGTATGAAAGATTCACCTGCAGGTGTTGCTTCTTACCTAAGTGAGAACGCAGACAAGCTGTAAGCTTTGTGCCAGCACTTGTGATAAAAAGCCTCGCTAATATAATCGTTAGTGGGGCTTTTTTGTGCCTAAGTTTTTCCTAAAAAATAGATGACATATCTATGTTAAATAGGTTTTAAATAAGTATTTAATGGCTGGTGTGCGCATATGGTTGATCATCATCATTGCATAACGCCATAGGGCTAGTTAAAATCATCATCCATTACCCTTCGCATTACTTACTTTTTATAAGGCATCTTGCATGGCCCCTACCCCAGCTAAAACGAGCCCAAAAGTGACTGCAGCGCCCGTACCTATGCGTTTTGTTGGCCCCATGAAAATCAGCGCTCAAAAAAGCTTGGATAATGCATGGCAAGATAAAGTGTCAGTGCCGCTGGCTACTTATGAAATTCCTTTGTGGCATTCGGTAGGTCGTGGCGCTAGGCTGTCTAACTTGTGTGATGAAGGCATAAAAACCACATTGGTTGATGAGCGTATGACGCGCTCTATTTTGCTAGAAGCAAAAGATGCAAGCCAAGTGCTCAATGCATGGCGATCTATTGAAATGCGCCAAGACGAAATGCAATTAATCGTGAGTGAGACCAGTCGTTTTGCCAAGCTTATTGATATGAATATGCAGATTGTGGCCAATTTATTGTATTTGCGCTTAGAGTTTAAGACCGGCGATGCATCGGGCCATAATATGGTCACTAAAGCAGCAGATCGCCTCATGCAGTGGGTTTTGGATGAATACCCAACGCTTTCTTATTCATCTATTTCAGGTAATTATTGTAGTGACAAAAAAGCCACCGCAGTAAATGGCATTTTAGGCCGTGGCAAGTATGTGGTAGCAGAGCTTAGTGTGCCCAGAGATTTGTGTGAGCGCAAACTACTGACTACCCCTGAAAAAATAGTAGATCTTAATATTAAGAAAAACCTACTAGGCACGCTCATGGCAGGCGGCCTGCGCAGTGCAAATGCCCACTTTGCCAACATGCTACTGGGCTTTTATTTGGCCACAGGCCAAGATGCGGCCAATATTATAGAAGGCTCGCAAGGCATGGTGCATGCTGAAGTGAGAGAAGGGGATTTATACTTTTCATGCACCCTACCTAATATTATTGTAGGCACCATAGGCAATGGCAAAGGGTTAGATTTTGTGACTCAAAACTTGGCTAGGCTTGGGTGTTCTGAAGAGGCTGAGTCAGGTGCGAATGCGCGCCGTTTAGCGCAAATATGTGCTGCTACGGTGTTATGTGGAGAATTATCTTTACTGGCAGCGCAAACTAATCAGGGCGAGCTGATGCAAGCCCATTTAACGTTAGAGCGATAAATGAACGATCAAACAAATCGCCGCAAACGGCAACACATTGAAGTGATTGGTAGAGACGAAGGCGTGGAGCGTAACGGGCGGTTTTTTGATGCTATGGCGTTACAGCATCGTGCCATGCCAGAGATTGACTTAGTTGATGTTGACCCTAGCATAGAGATTATGGGTAAGCGTTTAAGCTTTCCTTTACTTATTTCCTCCATGACTGGTGGTGATGATGTGTTGGTAGAGAAAGTGAACCAACGTTTGGCCCAAGCTGCTCAAATTACTGGAGTAGCTATGGGTGTAGGCTCACAAAGGGTAATGCTAGAGGACAAAAAGGCTGCGGCGAGTTTTGATTTACGCAAATATGCTCCTGATGCATTATTGTTTGCTAATATAGGCGCCATTCAGTTAAATAATGGTATAGGGCCGGATCAGTTGCAAAAAGCTATTGATGTATTGGCTGCAGATGCTATTTTTTTACATCTTAATCCACTACAAGAAGCGGTGCAGCCAGAAGGGGATACTAATTTTGCTAATTTGGCACAAGCTATAGGCCATGCGCAAGCCAACCTTAATGTGCCTGTTGTGCTTAAAGAAGTGGGTGCAGGGCTTAGTGTTGCAGATATAGAGCTAGGCATGCGCCACGGTATTAAATGGTTTGATGTGGCTGGGCGTGGCGGCACATCATGGGCGCGTATTGAACAGCAGCGCCGGCAAGACACGCATACTTTAGGTTTTACTCTACAAGACTGGGGTATTCCTACACCACTGGCCATGAAAAATGCACGTCCATACATGCAAGATGCACATTTCATTGCCAGTGGCGGGATGCGCAATGGGCTAGACTTGATAAAGAGTGTTATCATGGGCGCTAAGTTAGGTGGCGTAGCTAAACCGCTTTTAGGGCCGGCCATGGAATCTACTGATGCAGTTGTGGATGCTATTGAAGCCTTGAAAAAAGAGTTTGTTACTGCCATGTTTTTATTGTCTGCAAGCTGTGTAGATGATCTGTATTTAAACGATACATTAGTGCTTAGTGAAGGTTAGTTGAGACATCTGCGCTTTGTTCAGTTTTAGTAGGGAAGATAGAGAAGTTATATGCCCGTTGGTATTGATGATATAAGTTTTTATACGACTAACTTTAGCCTAGATTTGCAAGAGTTAGCCGCTAATAATGGCTCTGATGCAGCCAAATACACTGTTGGTATAGGCCAGGAGCGCATGAGTGTGCCTGGTGCTGATGAAGACGTCGTGACTATGGCAGCCAATGCTAGTGTGCCTTTACTTGAAGGGATGAAGGCACGAGGCGAAGACCCACAGGCGATCACCACTATTTTGTTTGCTACCGAAACCGGTATAGATCAATCTAAAGCTGCGGGTGTGTATTTACATTCTTTGTTAAAGCTGGGCCCTCGTTGTCGTGTGGTTGAGCTGAAGCAAGCCTGCTATAGCGCCACTGCTGCTTTGTTACTTGCTACTGCATGGGTAGCTCGTAAACCCAAAGAAAAAGTGTTAGTTATCGCTTCTGACATTGCCCGATATGAGCGTCAATCGCCCGGTGAGGCCACCCAAGGCTGTGGCGCAGTGGCGATGATAGTGAGCGCAAACCCAAGGCTTATAGAGCTAGACCCTGAAACAGGTATACACACAGAAGATGTGATGGACTTTTGGCGGCCTAATTATAGATCTACTGCGTTGGTGGACGGTAAGTACTCTACTAAGGTGTATTTGCGGTCTGTGCGAGCAGCTTGGCAAGATTTTCAACAACACAGTGACTTAAAATTTGGTGATTTTGATTACTTTTGTTATCACTTACCGTTTAGTCGTATGGCACAAAAAGCGCATAATCATTTGGCTAATGGCAATGCCCATGAGCTGAGTGCGAAAGCTTTAGATCAGCAAATTAGTGCCAGTCTTATATATAACCGTATTACTGGTAATAGCTATACTGCTGCGATGTATATTGGTTTAGTGTCTTTGTTAGATAATACGTCAGCCGATTTATCGGGTAAGCGCATTGGCTTTTTTAGCTACGGCTCTGGAAGTGTGGGTGAGTTTTTCACAGGCACGTTGGTTGAAGGTTATCAAAACATGTTGCACCAACAAGCCCACCAAGCCATGCTTGATGCAAGAGCGCCATTAAACTATGCAGACTATCAAAAAATGTATGCCTTTGAAGTGCCCACAGATGGAGGTGATCATGAATTTGAGCAGCAAACTAACGGCAAGTTTCGCTTGACGGGAATTAGCCAACACAAGCGCCTTTATCAGGTGCGATGATCGATTTTGATACCACTGATGTAAGCCCTACTGCAGGGCCTTTTTGCACTCGCGCAAAGGTGCCAGGCAAAGTGATTATCAGTGGTGAACATGCTGTTGTTTACGGCGCACAAGCCATTGCTTGTGCCATCCAAAAATATGCCTTTGCTAAAGTTAGCAGTAATAATTTTTTGGGTGTACACCTCATTGTAAGTGCATTTGGCATAGATCAAAAATTCACACCTTTACAGCTACTTGCGCTATCCCAAAAAACCCAACTCTCTCATCAACAATATACACTTGGCTTAAGCTCTTTGAGCGATGTGGTTTCTGGCCCTGATGCTTTTTTTGCAGCAGCCATAGGTGCCAGTGGTTTGGTTGATGTGTTGCCCAATGACACTGGATTGCTTATAGAGCTGACTACCAACTTAGTTGCCGGTGGCGGCATGGGCTCATCTGCTGCCTTAGTGGCGGCTATGTTAGCTGCTAGCTTTAAACATTTAGGCCAGCCCTTAAGTATGGCTGATCTAGTGTTAAAAACTACCCAAAGTGAGCACTGGCAACACGGGCGTTCTAGCGGTTTAGACCCGTATGTATGTGTGATGGGTGGCTTGCAGCAATATCAGTATGGTAAAGCGATTAAAAGTGCCTCTCACACACCACAAGCTTCACAACTGCCCCTATGTTTTTTGATAAGTAGCGGCAAGCCAGAAAGCTCTACAGGTGACTGCGTGGAGTTTGTGAAACAACAAAATTTCCCCAAAAGTATGTGGCAAAAATTTAATACAGTGCAAGTAAACCTACTTACAGCCTTGCAAGAGAATCAACAGGACAAACTGCTTGGCGCCATAAGAGCTAATCATCAATTACTTTGTCATCTTGGTGTAGTGCCCAAGCAAGTGAATGAGTTTATTGCAAATATAGAAGGCCATAAAGGCGCTGCAAAAATATGTGGTGCAGGCAGTGTGGTAGGTGATGCCGCCGGCTTAGTGCTAGTAACGGGGCTTGAGCAAAATATATTGGCTAATCTGTGCGCTAATCAAGGTTATGAAATGCAAGTCATGCAGCCAGACTTATTAGGGGTGGCTTATGACGACTAATATAAGTGTGGTTGTTTCTGCGCCTGCTAACACCATGCTTATGGGTGAACATGCGGTACTTTTTGGCCACAATGCCTTAGTGTGTGCGTTAACTTCGCGCATCTATATAGAGGCTCACAAGCGCACTGATGGTCATATTGTTATCGACTCTAAGATGGGCCACTTTTCCTGTGCCTTGTCTGATTTGGATATGCATTTAAGTAAAAAATCTCCTTTGAGTTTTGTATTAGAGTCACTGGCCATCACTTCGCCTAAGCACGGCGTGGGCCTAGTGATTGTGTCAGATTTTGAGCATACTTTAGGTTTGGGTTCTTCGGCAGCGGTGACAGTGGCCACTATTGGCGCTATGGAGCTACTGACTAAAGGTCATTTTGATCCCCAAGCAGTGATGCTGTTAGGTATTAAGGTGATTCGCCAAGTGCAAGGCAGTGGCTCTGGCGCAGACGTGGCGGCAAGTGCTTTGGGTGGTGTTGTTAAGTTTAAAGCTAAGCCTGTCAGTGCTGATAAAGTGTCACTTGGTGAGCTAACATGGAGCAATGCTCCCAAATTACGTTTAGTGTATTGTGGCTACAAAACTCCCACACCAAAAGTAATAGCAAGTGTGGCTTTAGCTTCTGAGAAAGACCCAGAGTTTTTTCAAAACTGTTATGAAAAAATGGGAGCTTGTGTTGAATCTAGCATAGTTGCTTTACACCAAGGGCATTGGCAAAAGTTTGCTCGCACTATGGATCGCTATCAAGACCTTATGAGAGACATAGGTGTGAGTGACGATGCTATTGAAAGCATTATAAAGCTGGGTCTAAGTCGGGCCAATGGGCAGACAAGCAAAGGCTTGGATGATGAAGCCTTGTTTGGGGCAAAAATATCTGGCTCTGGACTGGGTGACTGCGTGCTTTTACTTGGTAGCCAAGCCATAGATTGGCCTCATCAACAAATTTGCGTACAGATAGACCCCCAAGGTTTACGCGAAGAAGTAGGCCTTCCTGACCAAACCAACACGCTAAGAGAGATTATGTGATGGGAACTATCAAAGCCTCAGTGCCACCTTCAAATATTACAGTGGAAAAATGGGTTGATCGCATTTTAGGTGACGCCAAATTTAATACACCTGCAGCACAAGGCAGTGCCTATGCGCCTAGTAATATTGCCTTAAGCAAATATTGGGGTAAGCGAGAAGCAAGCTTCAACCTGCCTGTCACAGGCTCTGTATCTATCTCTTTGGCAGATCATGGTACTCAAACAGACCTTTGCATAATAGATGGGCCAAAACATCAAGTGAGCTTAAACGGTAAAGGCTTGGATGCCAGTGATGGCTTTGTGATAAAGCTTAGTCAATGGCTTGATAGAGTTTTACCCAAAAATTTAAAGCTGGGCGTAGACACTATTAATACGGTGCCTACCGCCGCTGGGTTGGCTTCATCTGCAAGTGGCTTTGCCGCGTTAACCCTATCTACAAACAGCCTTATGGGCTGGAATTTGCCCCAACACCAGTTATCTGCATTGGCTCGTTTGGGCAGTGGCAGTGCCAGTCGGTCTTTGTGGCATGGCTTTGTAAAATGGCATGTAGGGCAGCTGCCTGATGGTAGTGATAGTGTAGCTAATCCTCTAGATCACCAATGGCCCGATTTACGGGTGGGTTTATTAACAGTTTCAAGCCATACTAAAGCAGTGTCTTCTCGTGAAGGCATGGCGCGGACGATTGCTACGTCCAAGTTATATAAACAATGGCCACAACAAGCCCAAAATGACCTAGCTACCATTGAAGCGGCGATTGCTATGGGTGATTTTGAAACCATGGCCAAAACTGCCGAACATAACGCCATGAGTATGCACGCTACAATGGCTTCTGCTTGGCCGCCGTTAATCTATTGGCAGCCTGAGTCGTTGAGCCAAATGCAAAAAGTATGGCAACTGCGTGCCCAAGGATTGCCACTTTATTTTACGATGGATGCAGGGCCAAACCTTAAATTATTGTTTGAAGCCAAGCATCAGGCTGATGTAGAATCGGCTTTTGAAACTGTCAAAGTTATCACCCCGTTTCAGTAGGTGGGTTCAGGTGGGCTGGGTGGTTTATTAAGAGAATAAAACATGAAAAAACTTGCCTTAGATGCGATTGATCTGCGTATTTTATGTGCGGTGCAAACTCATGGAAAAATAAGCAAATTTAAACTGGCAGAGCTGGTTAATTTGTCTCCTACACCTTGTCGGGTGAGGCTAGATAAGCTTAAAAAAATGGGCATTATTAAGGCCTATCGAGCTGAAATAGATCTTGATCACTTGCTGGATTTAACCCAAGTCATTGTTACAGTTTCATTAAAAACTCATAAAAAATCTGACTTCGAACGCTTTGAATCTTACATTAATCAAGTGGAGGAAATCATTGAATGCTATGCCACAGGCGGCGGCTGCGATTATGTGATGACCTTCATGAGTAGAAATCTTTCCAGTTTTCAAACGTTGGTGGAACACCTGCTTAGTGAAGATATTGGTATCGACCGTTACTTTATTTACATTGTCACCAAGCTAGTTAAAAAGACACCTCCTAACCTCACTGCACTTCTATCGCCTAATCTTTAGTTGGCATCTAAAGATTTTTAGGCTTTTTAATGGTTTTTAATTGCTATTAATAGAGCCTAATTAGTCTTTTACACAGGCTAATTTAGCCCATTTTTAATGCGTTTTTCACCTATAGTTCGGTTATCAATTTCGTAATAAGCCTTGGCTAATTATGCGATTTATTAACTAAAAATGGACTATCTAATGAGCGCACCTAAAGAATTTGGCTTTGGCACACAAATCCGTAAATCACCTTATTTTGATGCAACCATACGTTGGGGAGCTACAGATTTTTCTGTGTATAACCACATGTATATCCCTAGAGACTTTGGTAATCCCCAGCAAAACTTTTGGAATTTAGTTAATGGCGTCATTTTGTGTGATGTTGCAGTAGAGCGCCAGGTAGAAATTACAGGCCCAGATGCAGCAAAATTTGTACAAAGCCTTATTTCACGAGACCTATCAAAATGTGCTGTAGGGCAATGTAAGTATGTATTGTTAACCAATGCCGCTGGTGGTGTTTTGAATGATCCTATTATGCTTCGCTTGGCCCAAAATCACTTTTGGATCTCCCTAGCAGATAGCGATATCTTATTTTGGGCACAAGGTGTGGCGGTGAACTCTGGTTTGGATGTGCATATAGGTGAGCCAGATGTGTCTCCGTTGCAGCTTCAAGGCCCTAAGTCTGGTGAGGTGATGAAGGCGCTGTTTGGTGATGACATTGCGGATCTAAAATATTACTGGCTGCGTGAATATGATTTAGATGGCATCCCTTTAATTGTTTCCCGCACAGGCTGGTCTAGCGAATTGGGTTACGAGCTATATTTACGCGATGGCTCTAAAGGTGATTTGCTATGGGAAAAAATAATGGCAGCGGGCAAACCTTTTGGCATTAAGCCTGGCCACACCTCTACCATTCGACGCATAGAAGCGGGCATGCTGTCTTATCATGCAGATATGGATATTCATACTAACCCTTATGAATTAGGTTTGGATCGCTTAATCGACATTGATGAAAACTTTGATTTTATAGGCAAGGCTGCATTGCAAAAAATTCGCCATGATGGTGTTCAGCGTAAGCAGGTGGGGTTGGTTATTAGTGGCGAGGCTATGGAAGGCTCTAATACTCGCTTTTGGGATGTGGAGAAGGACGGTGAGTTAGTAGGCAAAGTAACCTCTGCAGTGTATTCACCTCGGCTTCAAAAAAACATAGCGCTGGCTATGGTGGATGTGCATCGTGCTGCTCATTTAGCGGATATAGGGATGGAGCTTGTAGTGATTAAGCCTGATGGTAAGGCCTTGGCCACTGTAGTGGAGAAGCCATTTTTTGATCCTAAAAAGAAATTAGCTGCTACTTAGTTATATAGCATCGTATCCAACTTACTCGAGCCGCAAAAGGATCCGGATAAATGACTTTAGATCATGTAAATGACCAGTCCCTAGTTTTGGTTAATCGCAATAAAACTGGGGTGCTTCGGATTACGCTTAATAATCCGTCTAGGCGCAATGCATTATCAGAAACGATGTTGTATCACTTACATCAGGCGGTTACGGCAGCTGCAGTTGATCCTTTGGTAAGGGTTTTGGTGTTGGCTGCTAATGGCCCTGTTTTTTGTGCAGGGCATGACTTAAAAGAGCTTACTCAAGGTCGCAGTCACAGTGATAATGGACGAGCATACTTCGAAAAAATAATGCTTATGTGTTCACAGCTAATGCAAGGGATTGTGAACTGCTCCAAACCTGTCATTGCTGAGGTCTCTGGCGTGGCTACTGCGGCCGGCTGCCAGTTGGTGGCTAGTTGTGACTTGGCCTATGCGCAAGAAGAGGTGGTGTTTAGTGCGCCTGGCGTTAATATTGGGTTGTTTTGCTCTACGCCTATGGTGGCCCTTTCGCGTAATGTAGCTAGCAAGCATGCTTTAGAAATGTTACTTACTGGTGATTTTATTTCTGCTCACAGGGCTGCAGAAATGGGTTTAATCAATGGAGTGACCACAGAATCTGATCTAACCTCAAAAACGATGGAAATAGCTATGAAAATTGCTGCCAAATCAAGTGACACTGTTGCTATTGGTAAGCGGGCTTTTTACGAACAGCGCGAGATGGCTTTGTCTGATGCTTATGTTTTTGGCGCTAAGGTGATGGTTGAAAATATGCTCACACAAGACGCAGAAGAAGGCATTAATGCCTTTATTGAAAAGCGCGCAGCTACATGGAGTGATCAATAAATGGCTAATACGTTTGACTCATACAATAAAGAGCTGCCGCGCCATCCGGCTAATTACCAGCCACTTACGCCGATTGGTTTTTTAGAACGAGCAGCCACTGTATTTCCTGATCATGTGGCTATTATTCACGGTAAACTAAATCAAACCTATCGGCAGTTTTATAGTCGTTCACGTCAGCTAGCCTCAGCATTGTCTTCACTGAACATCAGCACTGGAGATACAGTTTCTGTGATGCTGGCCAATACTCCAGCGATGCTAGAGTGCCATTATGGCGTGCCAATGTGCAGGGCTGTACTTCACTCTATTAATACCAGATTAGATGCAAAGATGATTGCTTTTCAGCTTGACCATGCGCAAGCAAAAGTTGTGATAGTTGATGCTGAATATGTAGCGATCATGCAGCAGGCATTAAGTTTGGCGGCGGTGAAGCCGTTGCTGATTGTATATGACGATAGCGAATTTATTGGCCAGCGCACAAGCCACACTGGGATTGATTATCAAGTGTTTCTCACGCAAGGTGATGAAAGCTTTGTATGGCTAATGCCTGAGGATGAATGGGATGCTATCTCAATCAACTACACATCAGGTACCACAGGTGATCCCAAGGGTGTGGTTTCCCATCATAGAGGAGCTTACTTGTTGGCGCAGGGTAATGCGTTAACAACCTCTATGCCCAAGCATGCGGTGTATTTGTGGACACTGCCTATGTTCCATTGTAATGGCTGGTGCTTTCCTTGGACTTTATCCGCAGTGGCAGGAACACATGTGTGCTTACGTCAGGTACGTGCTGATGCCATATGGCAAGCCCTTGAAGATCATAAAGTGACTTATCTTTGTGGTGCGCCCATTGTGATGTCACTTATTTTAGCGGCTAAAGATGATTATGTTATTCACCACAGTACAGGCCACAAGGTTCAGTTTCTTACAGCTGCCGCCCCTCCACCTGAAAAAACTCTGGCTGAAATGAATGCTGCTGGTTTTGTTGTCACTCATTTGTATGGCCTAACGGAAACCTATGGCCCTGCAGTAGTGAATGATTGGCATGACGCTTGGAACCATTTGCCGCTATCGCAGCAGGCAGGTTTGAAGGCTCGTCAAGGAGTACGCTATTTGCCCTTAGAGGGGCTTGATGTGTTAAAACCTGACACCATGCAGCCGGTGAAACATGATGCGCAAGATTTAGGCGAAATTATGTTTCGTGGAAATGTGGTGATGAAAGGTTATTTTAAAAACCCCAAGGCCACTGAAAAAGCCTTTGCAGGGGGTTGGTTTCATTCTGGAGACTTAGGCGTGGTTCATCCTGATGGATATATCCAGCTTAAAGACCGCTCAAAAGACATTATTATTTCTGGGGGTGAAAATATATCCTCCATAGAAGTAGAAGATGCGCTTTACAAACACCCCGCTATAGCCATAGCGGCAGTGGTTGCAATGCCTGATGCTAAATGGGGTGAGCGTCCTTGTGCCTTTGTTGAAGTGTCACAAGGACATAAGGTTAGTGCACTGGAGCTACTGGATTGGTGTCGTGATTTATTGGCAGGTTATAAGGTGCCTGGGCATATTGAATTTTGTACTATCCCAAGAACAGCCACAGGTAAGATTCAAAAATTTGAGTTGCGCAAGAATGCCAGTGAATTGGCTAAAAAATCATTAATCCATCATTAAATAACCACGGACAATAAGACGGTGCATGCATGAAAATAAGACGGGTAGAGTATGCAATTATAGGTTCAGGCACTGCGGGTTTGGGCGCCTATTCTAGAATACACAGAAGCACCGATGACTATGTAATGATTCAACATGGGCCCTATGGCACAACGTGTGCCAGAGTGGGTTGTATGCCTAGTAAAATGCTGATCACCGCGGCAGATCATGCACATGAATTTACTCAGGGGTCAGCCTTTGGCATTAATGGTAAGGCAGAGGTTGATGGGAAAAAGGTATTAAATAGAATTCGAAAAGACCGTGCAGAAAAGTTTGTGGGCAACGTTTTAAAACAAATTGGTAAAATACCTGACGAGGTTAAATTACAAGGATTTGCAAAATTTTTGTCAAATAATCAAATACAGGTTAATGATGATTTAATCATTGAAGCGGATAAAATTGTTATCGCATGTGGCACAAGGCCTTACCTGCCTAAGGCATTGTTGCCTGTTGTAAGTAAAGTGTTTACCAGTGATACTATTTTTGAAATAGAGCAGTTGCCAGGCTCGGTTGCAGTCATTGGTCTGGGTGTGATTGCCTTGGAACTGGGGCAGTCTTTACATCGGTTAGGTGTGGATACAACATTATATGGCCGCAGTGGCAGGGTGGGTGGTTTAACACACCCAGATTTACAGACGCAAACCTTAAGCTGTTTGAGCGATGAGTTAACGATCTACTGTGAGGGTGACATCATTAAAACCTGGGAGGAAGCAGGCGCAGCTGTTATTGAGTACCAACAGGTTGATGGCAGTATCGTAACAAAGGCATTTGATGCTGTCTTAGTGGCTGCTGGACGAGTTTCAAACGTTGACGGTTTAGATTTACACAAAACAGATATTCAATTAGATGCCCAAGGTATTCCTATGTTTAACTCGCATACGATGCAATGTGGCAACCTACCTATCTATGTTTCTGGTGACGCCACTAATGATCTGCCGCTTTGGCATGTGGCTTATGACGAAGGCAGAATTGCTGGAGATAATGCATTAATCTTTCCTAACACTAAACAAACACCTAGAAAGACCCCTTTAGGTATTTATTTCACTGACCCACAAATGGCCATTGTGGGCCGTAGCTTTGAACAGCTCAAAGGCACCGACATTGTGATTGGAGATGCTGCTTTTAATAGCCCAAGGCATGAGGTTTGGAAGAAAACCAAAGGGCGTATTCATGTTTATTTAGATGCGCATTCAGGGCAAATTTTGGGTGCGGAGTTATTGGGGCACCAGGCTGAACACCTAGCTCACTTGCTGGCGCTTGCCATTACACACAAGATGACTGCGGATCAGTTGTTAGAAATGCCAATTTATCACCCTAGTGCCGAAGAGGTTTTGAAAAAAGCCTTAGATAAAGCTAGATTTCAGCTCAGTGCTGCTTAGAACGCAGCAGAAAAAACAAATCCCGTTGCCATTGCCATGCTCAGCACTACCAATACAAATGCCACAATCATTTGTGTTTTAAATAGTGACCTTAGGAGAATTAACTCTGGGATGCTAGTGCCAGCACTGCCAATGACGAATGCCATTACGGCGCCAATCCCCATACCTTTGGCAACAAAGGCTGCGGCTAGGGGGATCATAACAATGGCACGGGTATAAAGGGGGATGCCTATGACAGCAGCAAACGGAATGGCCAATGGGTTGTTGGCTCCAGTATAGTGAACAATAAAGTCTGTAGGCGCAAACCCATGAATAATAGCACCCAGGGACACGCCCACTAAGAGATATGGAAAGGCTTGTTTGAAGTCTCTCCACACCTCTTGCCAAATTTTTCCATTTTTTTGATCTGGTGTGGGTGCCGCAACTAGTACCCTTATCCGTGGCTTCTTCTGGAGTGATGATGTACTTTTCAAAGCCCAACATCTCTAACGCAATACCTGCCATGATTGAAATGCCCATAGACATAGCAAAATATATCGCAGCAATTTTGACACCAAATGTAACCGCAAATAAAACGATTAAAATTGGATTCAGTAGTGGGCTGGAGAATAAAAATACCATCATTGGACCAAAACCTGCATTGGCCCTAATGAGCCCCTTTAAGAAAGGGATAGTGGAGCAGGAACAGCCCCCATCAATGCAGCGATCACATAGCCCTTGCAATGCTTAGCGCTTAGAACGCTTTTGATTTTCTCTGGCCCAATGTAAAACTGTAGCACCCCTACCAAGTAGCTTATAGCGATAAATAAAGTAGTTAGCTCTATTAAAAGAAACATAAACATCGACATTGTATCTTGGAGAAGCTGAAGGTTAATTGCTGGCATGGGTTATTCCTATATAGTGAATATTTATATTTCTAGATTAATAGAAATATAAATGTTTTTATACGCCAGGTTAAATCATTTCTGTTATCATGGAAGTATGGAAATTACACAAGCAGCAAACGCTTTTAAAGAGCTCGGTCACCCCACACGAATTAATATCTTTACACTTTTGGTAAAGGCTGGCCATGGTGGGCTCTCTGTAGGCCGGGTGCAAGAACGTTTGCAGGTGCCCAACTCTACTCTTTCTCATCACATTGCTAAGCTCACATCTGTTGGGCTCTTAAAGCAGGAACGTGATGGGCGAGTGCTCAACTGCATAGCACAGTATCCCAACCTAAATGCGCTCATCGATTTCTTGCAAGATGAGTGCTGTAGCACGAACTTAACCAAACACATCGAATAAACTAGACAGGCCAAAACAAAGATGAAAGGTTTTGTGCTATCTCGCCACAGCCACGATACACCAAAGGGTATCCAGCTAACCTATTGGTTAGCCACCGATGATGGCCCTGTTTGCCTGCGTCAAACACAGCAAGAGGTTGTGTGCTTTTTGCCAAAATCTCAGCAGCATCAAGCCCAAAGCCTAGTTGAAAAAATGGGGCTAGACCCTGCTATTTGGCGCTTTCAATCTTTACCCCTCAAAACTTTCCAAAACGAGCCAGCTGTGGCGCTTTATATGCTTAATCATAAAGTGTTTTTACATGTATGTGGGGTGTTGGTTGATGCGAATATTAGCTTAATGGAACAGGATATTCAGCCACAAGAGCGCTACTTAATGGAGCGCTTTATTAGTGCGGGTTTGGTGGTGGATGTGCCTCCTACTCATGGTGTTTTAGAAGATGTGAGAGTAAAAAGCTGTGACTATATTCCGGCTATAAAGACAGTCTCGTTAGATATTGAAACCACTATGGATGGCAAAACTATTCATAGTATTGCAGTTTATGGCATGCATGGTCAGACGGCAGTGCCTGTAGTATGGCTGCATTGGCCTGCTAGTATGCCTAAGGAAAACATTAAAGATTTGCCCCAGTACACCCGAGTATGTATTAACGAAAGGCAGCTGTTAAAGCAATTTAGCCAATGGCTACAAGACTACAATCCAGATGCGATTATTGGTTGGGCTTTAGTGCAATTTGATTTTCAAATTTTATGTGCTCGTGCCAGAGTGCTGGGCGTGCGTTTGCGGTTGGGCCGAGGTGGTGAGGAAATACGCTGGCGAGCAGGACAGGGCAATCGCCCCGCAAAGCTTTATATGCCAGGTCGTGTGGCATTAGATGGTATTGAAGTGATGCGCTCCGCCACATGGCAATTTGAATCTTTCTCATTAGAAAATGTGGCAAGGCAACTGCTGGGTCGTGGCAAGGCTATTACTAAACCTCAAGATCGTGGCGAAGAAATCCAACGCATGTATCGGGAAGATCCAAGCTCATTGGTAAGCTATAACTTAGAAGATTGCCGCTTGGTATGGGACATCTTTATTAAAGCTGATTTGATGGCTTTTCTCATTGAGCGTGCAAGGTTGACGGGTTTGTCCATGGATCGACTGGGCGGCTCTTCTCAAGCTTTTGACCACTTATATTTACCTCGCTTGCACAGGCAAGGCTATGTGGCGCCGGCATTTGCCTCGGGTCAGGCAGGTGATAGCCCTGGTGGCTTTGTGATGGATTCAAAACCTGGGCTTTATCGTAATGTGCTGGTATTAGATTTCAAAAGCCTCTACCCAAGCATTATACGCAGTTTCAAAATAGACCCTTTAGGGCTAATCCAAGGCATACAAGATGAGGCGTTAAATGCTGATGTAGCAGGATATATAAGTGACTCTATACAGGGATATAAAGGCGCCCAGTTTAGCCGTAATCAAAGTATTTTACCGGACATTATTGCAGAGCTTTGGGCGGCTAGAGATGTGGCAAAAGCTCAAAAAAATACGCCTTTATCAACGTCTATAAAAATTGTGATGAATGCGTGTTACGGCGTCTTAGGCTCTAGTGTCTGCCGCTTTTATGATCAGCGTTTAGCTAGCTCTATCACCCTGCGCGGCCATGCCATTTTGAACCAAACCAAAGACCTCATACAGCAACAAGGTATGCAGGTGATTTATGGTGATACAGACTCTGTGTTTGTATGGCTAGGTGATGAAACTATCGATCTAGAACAGGTGCAAGAGCGTGGGAATGCATTAGCAAAGATGCTGAATGAGTGGTGGAGTGGGCATCTACAAACTGAATTTAATCTGCAAAGTTATTTAGAGATTGAGTTTGAAACCTATTTTAGTCGCTTTGTAATGCCCACAATTAGAGGCCAAGAAACGGGTAGTAAAAAACGTTATGCAGGAGTGACAGTGGCGCCTGACGGTACCTCTAAAATGCTCTTTAAAGGCTTAGAGCAAGTGCGCACAGATTGGACCAAACTAGCCAAAGAGCTGCAAGCTAAGCTTTACCAAAGAATATTTAATGATGAGCCCTATTTGGATCTTATTAAGCCTTTGATAAAGCAAGTAAGGTCTGGTGAGTTAGATAGCAAGCTGGTTTATAGAAAACGCTTGCGTAGGCCCCTAGCCGAATATCAAAAAAATGTGCCACCTCACGTACAAGCAGCACGTAAAGCTGAAGCTTGGCGAACCCAAAATAATTTTCCATCAGCCTATGCCAGTGGGGGTTGGATAGAATACGTGATTACCCTTACAGGCCCTGAACCGTTAGAAATGTCCCCTAAAAATTACGACTATCAGCACTATATTGATCGCCAAATAGAGCCGGTGGTTGATGGAATTTTGCCGTTTCTCAATGACAGTTTTGCTAATATTACTGAGCAACAGTTAGGTTTGTTTTAATTCATTTGTGCATAGTTTCTTTCCTAGTCTAAGCTTAGGTTTTAGTCACTTTGTTTTAGTAGATTGGAATAAAGGGGAAGATGTTATGGGGATTAAATCATTAGTAGGTTCGTTGATAATAGTGTGTTCGTTTTTTGTCACAAGCGTTTTAGCAGACAATTATTCTGATTCACAATTATTTAACTTAGCCACAACACTGGCCAATACAGGTAATGCGAGCGCCCAGTATAATTTGGGCATGATGTATAACAACGGTGTTGGCACGCCTAAAGATCAGGTTAAAGCGTTTGATTTGTTTTTGAAAGCTACCCAAGGGGGAGACCCTTTGGGGGCATTCAAATTGGCTTGCTACTATGATGGCCAAGCGCCAAATGCGGTTAAACGTGATGATGTATTGTCTTTTAAGTATTACTTAGAAGCAGCAGAGGCCGGTTATAGCCTCGCACAGTTTTCTATTGCACAAAAGTATGGTGCCCAAGAAAACATAGACAAGGCGTTGTTTTGGTTTAAAAAGTCTGCAAGCCAAGGATACGATAATGCAATGTCTCATTTGTTTGTGCTCTATTCAGACCCTAAGTATGGCGTAGAAAATAAAGCTTTAGCTTATAAATATTTAAAACAAGCCCTAGCAGTGGCAGATACTAAGCATCATGGGGAAATAAATAAGTTATTAAAAAAATATATCAAATATCTCACAGCAACGGAACTTGCAGAGCTTGATGCGCAGTATTACCAACCTCAGCCAACTCTTGTCACCTTGCGAGTTAAGCGGGGTTTTGGTGAGATTTACGACTTAGCGAACCATTTAAACCATTAGGTTTGCGTATCTCAAGCGCTAGTAGCTATCTTGATTAGCCGTCTATTACTTGATCAAATGCTTGGGCAGGTCGTCAATTCTTTCACAGCCTATTTGCTCCATGACTTGTTGAAGTTGGCGTTTAAAAATCTCTAACACTTGATTGCCACCTTGGTCTCCCATGGCGCAGGCGCCAAACATGGGAGCTCTGCCTAGAAAAGTGAATTTGGCGCCTGAAGCCAAGCTAGAGGCTACATCTGCGCCTGACCTTATGCCGCCGTCCATCATCAAGGTGACGCTGTCGCTGTATTGTTGGGCAAGTTTTGACAGGGATATAATGCTAGATTCGCCTGCATCTAATTGCCTGCCTCCGTGGTTGGAAACGATTAAGCCATCTACACCAAGCTTAATAGCTATTTCTGCGTCTGCTGGGTTCACGATTCCCTTAATCACTAAATTGCCTTTCCACTGGTCTCTAATGGCCTTTATTTTGTCTAAGCTTAAGCGTCCAGAAAAAGTTTCATTCATAAATAAGCCCAAGTGCTGCATATTTAGACCATGAGGAATATAGGGTTTCATGGTTTTAAATTCGGGCGAGCCTGCAAGTAGCTGAGCTATAGACCATCTAGGATGGGTCGTCATTTGTAAAAGGTTGGATAAGGTCATTTTGGGTGGAATAGACAAACCATTTCGAATTTCTTTAGGGCGGTAGGCAAAGGTAGGCGTGTCAGCCAATAGCACTAATGTATTGCAGCCTGCTTGGTCTGCGCGCTGGATCAGTTTGTCTCGCAGTTTATTGTCTGTGGGATGATAAAGCTGAAACCAAAAATCACCTTCAGTAATCTTGGCAATAGTTTCAATGCTTGCTGTGCCTACAGTGCTAAGGCAAAAAGGCACGTTGTGCAGCTTGGCTGCCGCCGCTAAAATTTCACAAGATTTTGGCCACATGAGGCCCTGCAGGCCCACAGGAGCGATACCAAAAGGTGAGTCGTAGGTTTTGCCAAACAAGGTGGTTTTTTGTGAAGCGCCATTAAAATCACGCAGGTAGTGTGGCTTAAGCGCAACATTTTGAATGTCTTGTGTGTTGCGGGCTAAATTAGTGTCAGAGAAACACCCTCCAGTGAGGTAGTCATAGGCAAAACCTGGCATGCGTTTTTTGGCGCGTGCTGCGAGCATTTCGATTGAGGGGAAACGTGAGTCCATATTTATTTCTCGCAGGGTTATTTTAACTTCATTCTGGCTGTTACTGGCTAATAAACTTTGTAAAGTTGCACTAGCTAACGGCCATTATGCCCTTGGTGGCGTTTGGGCTCTAGTGTATATAAGTCTTATGTTTAAAGTACCTGTTTTACTGAGCTTTTTTGGGCTTGTGATGGATTGTCTCAATGGGCCTTAAAGCTTGTTCTTAAGGCCTAATGAGGGTAAAATGAGCGCCTTATTTTTTGCGCTGCTGTGGTTGGCTTTTGACCATGCAACAGCGTATACACCAAGTGGCTTTTGGTAGGAGCCACCACTGAGCAAGGAAACTCAATGCCTGTAATTACTCTTCCCGATGGCAGTCAGCGTGCTTTTGACGCGCCTGTATCGATTTATGATGTTGCTTTTGACATTGGCCCAGGCCTTGCTAAAGCAGCAGTAGCTGGCAAAGTAGCTGGCGAATTAGTAGATACTAGCTACGTTATCAATGAAGATACAGCCCTTGCTATTGTTACAGCCAAAGACCAAGAAGGTCTAGAAGTTATTCGTCATTCTTGTGCTCACATGATGGCACAAGCTGTACAAGACGAATTTCCTGGTGCTCAGGTGACTATTGGCCCTGTGATCGAAGATGGTTTTTTCTACGACTTTGCCTATGAGCGTCCATTTACCCCAGAAGATTTGATTAAGATTGAAGCTCGCATGAAGGCCCTGACTAAGGAAAACCTTAAAGTTGAGCGTCGCATCATGAGCCGCCCAGATGCTGTAGAGTTTTTTAAAGACCTTGGGGAAGACTATAAGGTAGAAATTATCGATAGTATTCCTGGCGAAGAAGATCTGTCTTTTTACAGCCAAGGTGGCTTTACCGACTTGTGTAGAGGCCCGCATGTGCCTTCTACTGGTCACATCAAGTCGTTTAAGCTGATGAAGGTTGCAGGTGCCTATTGGCGTGGCGACTCTAACAATGCCATGCTTACCCGTGTTTATGGCACTGCTTGGGCTGATAAGAAAGACCTTAAGGCATACTTGTTCCGTCTAGAAGAGGCAGAAAAACGAGATCACCGTAAGCTAGGCAAGAAACTAGATTTGTTCCATACCCAAGAAGAAGCTCCAGGTATGGTGTTTTGGCATCCAAATGGCTGGACGATCTATCAGGTGGTTGAGCGTTACATGCGCGAGCGTCAGATTGAAGGCGGTTATCAAGAGGTAAAAACACCTCAAGTGGTTGATCGTAGTTTGTGGGAGCGCTCTGGCCATTGGGATAAGTTTTCTGACATGATGTTTACTACGTCATCTGAAAGTCGTGACTATGCGGTTAAGCCCATGAACTGCCCATGTCATATTCAGATTTTTAATCAAGGTTTGAAGAGCTACAAAGAATTACCGATTCGTATGGCTGAGTTTGGCTCTTGTCATCGTAATGAGCCTTCAGGTACTTTGCACGGCATTATGCGTGTGCGAGCATTTACCCAAGATGATGGCCATATTTTCTGCTCTGAAGATCAGATGCAAGATGAAGTGGCTCGTTTTATCGACTTTTTGTACGACGTATATAAAGATTTTGGCTTTGACGATATTATTTTAAAGCTCTCTACTCGCCCAGAGCAGCGTGTAGGTGCTGATGATGTTTGGGATCGTGCAGAGGCTGCTTTAGAAGAAGCCCTAAACGCTAAGCAATTGCCATTTGATATTTTGCCTGGTGAAGGCGCTTTTTATGGCCCCAAGATTGAATTTTCTTTGAAAGATTGTCTTGGCCGAGTTTGGCAGTGTGGCACCATTCAAGTCGACTTCTCTATGCCTGGTCGATTGGATGCGCAGTTTGTAAATGAAGCAGGTGATCGTGAAGTGCCAGTGATGTTACATCGGGCAACTTTGGGTTCATTTGAACGTTTCTTGGGTATTTTGATTGAAAACTTTGCTGGAGCCATGCCACCTTGGTTGGCACCAAAACAAGTATCAATTTTGAATATTACCGACAAACAGGCACCTTTTTGCAAAGAAGTTGAAGAAAACTTAACAAAAATGGGCTTTAGGGCCTCTGCGGACTTGAGAAACGAAAAGGTAGGCTTTAAAATCCGCGAGCATACAATTCTTAAGGTTCCTTATCTTCTAGTAATAGGAGATAAGGAAGTTGAAACTCAATCTGTCACTGTGCGAACTCGTACGGGTGAAGATTTGGGTAATATGAGCCTAGAGTCATTTGCCGATCTGCTTAATGCAGACATTGCAAAGCTAGGGCGCACTGAAGCGTAAATATACGCTTTAAATTACGAATTAACGGAGATACCGAAATTAAACGGGAATATAACACTAAGGGCAAATCAAAACGCCCAACAATTAACGAACATATTGAAGCGACTGAATGTCGCCTTATCGGTGCTGACGGCGAACAAGTTGGCATTGTAACTGTAGCTGAAGCATTGGTAATGGCAGAAGCCGCCAAGCTTGATCTAGTGCAGATTGCAGCCGATGCTGAGCCTGTGGTCTGTAAGATCATGGATTACGGCAAACAAGTGTTTGAAGTGAAAAAACAAAAAGCGGCTGCTAAAAAGAAGCAAAAGCAGACGCAAGTGAAAGAAATCAAGTTCCGTCCAGGGACTGATGTAGGAGATTATCAGGTAAAACTACGCAACCTGATCCGTTTCCTAGAGAATGGTGACAAGACTAAAGTAACCTTGCGTTACCGTGGTCGTGAGATGGCACACCAAGAATTGGGTATGGATTTACTCAAGCGTGTAGAGGTCGATTTGGCTGAATACGCTGGAGTAGAGCAGTATCCAAAGATGGAAGGCCGTCAATTGACTATGGTTTTGGCACCAAAGAAAAGAAAGTAGCCGTTAAAAGCTGCAATCGGGAGACCATCTAAGAGTTTAGGTTCTTAAGTGCGTCTTCATTAACAATCAACGAATGCGTGGAGTAAATGTAATGCCTAAGATGAAATCTTGCAGCGGCGCTGCAAAACGATTCAAGAAAACTGCTAACGGCTTTAAACACCGTCAGTCCTTC